>Ga0272442_10002078_pt1 | contig 29464 bp, 29 predicted proteins | sample SSMForm2O_FD_200262 | JGI IMG/M metagenome (GOLD analysis project Ga0272442, IMG submission 200262) | Marine sediment archaeal communities from Little Sippewissett salt marsh, Falmouth, MA, United States - SSM-Form-2O | ecosystem: Environmental > Aquatic > Marine > Wetlands > Sediment ...
TTGATAAATACTATCTGTCGGGCCCTGACCCTTATTATAACATGAGGCTCGTTGAACAAACTCTTTATGGTGAAAAAGCAGGGACCTATCCGTTTTATAGTGAACCCGATCCTCTTCTAAACTACCCAATCGGGCGAACTGGCTCTCGTCCTCCATTGCTCAATATGATGGCTATCGGCTTTGGTCGACTTCTGACACCGTTCATGGATGAGGTCGACGCTATAGGCCATTCCATGCAGTTCATACCAGCGCTCTTTGGTGCTCTTCTTGTTTTCCCTGTATATTTCATAGGCAAAACACTGTTTAACAAGAAAGCAGCTCTTATAGGAGCCATACTCATAGCATTAATTCCTATTCATATCAGCTCCGGACACGGTTCTGCATATTCACTATTTGATCACGATTCATTCAACTTATTATTGTATTTCCTAACATTTCTATTTCTCATAAAAAGTATTAAAGAGAAAACTCCCGCAAAGGCTATTCTATTCTCTATTCTTGGAGGGGTGTCATTGGCTGCTTTATCCATGACATGGGTTGAGGCACAGTTTCTATATGTCATTATTGCCGCATACGCAGTCATCCAAATGTTAATTGATATATTTACAAGTAAAATAGAGTCACATGTACCACGGACGGCATTCATTGTTTTGTTCTCAGGATATCTTATTTCTTTACCAATCCGTCTAGCAAAAGGCGGCTACGGAACAGATATTCCCTTCTTTTTATGTATGGGCATTGCAGGATTTGGTACGATTTACTATTTATTCGGTAGAAAAAAGATGCCATGGACACTTTCATTGCCTGCTATTTTTGTTGTTGGGGCAATAGCTTCAACTTTTCTCTATTTTATCAGAGATTTTTCCTCCTCTTTTAAAATTCTTTCGTCCCTTCATAAACTTTCAAATGTGATATACGGCTCTGGCATTTATGGTAGCAAAGTTGATACAACAATTGCAGAGGCAAACACCTACCAAATCAGCCAGACGGTAATGTCATTTGGCCCTGCCTTATTTTGGCTTGCGTGGATTGGCCTGATATTCCTTATGTATTATTACTATAAAGATAACCAACGTAGGGACTTTCTATTCATTATCACTATCTTCCTCATCTATACATGGTTAACGGGCACTGCAGGTCGTTTTCTTAATGACATGGTACCATTGGTTGCCATACTTGGTGGGTGGGTTACCTGGATTATAGTGGACAAGGTTAATTATCGGCAAATGTTGAGAAACATCGGAAGTGCAGGCGGGGGCTTTCATGGAGTAAGAAGGGGAATAAAACTCCTTCATGTTTTTGGCATTGTTTTCATTGCATTACTAGTCATTTTTCCCAATGCATATTTTGCACTTGATGCAGCAGTCCCTGCCATAAAAAAGAATGACGTATTTGGAGAAAACCTACCAAGCGGGGCATATGGTTTAGGTTTTTACAAGGAGCGATATTGGACAGATGCTTACAATTGGCTGGCTAATCAAGATACTCATATTGCCAATCCAGTTGACAGACCGGCATATATTTCATGGTGGGACTATGGATTTTATGAGGTGGCAATTGGCGGGCATCCTACAGTAGCAGACAACTTCCAGGATGGAATACCCCCGGCAGCTAATTTTCATACCGCGACTAGTGAACAAGAAGCAGTTATGGTTTGGATAGTTCGGTTGTTAGAAGGAAATAAGCATAGTAACAATGGAACGATTTCAAACGAGATTGTAAATACGCTCCAGAAGCATTTAGGCGAAAATAACACCAATGATGTTGTAATGTGGATAGAAAATCCAACCACCTCGCCATCATACAGAGTTCCAATAGGTGAAGAGTATGACGAAGAACTAAGTAAAGAACTATTAGTAGGCGAACAATGGCCAGAAAATGCCTACTATCACGACATCTTTGAGATGTTATTGAATAATACATTGGATGACGAGGGCGTTACATGGCTTTATCACGATCTTCAAGAGGTCACAGGAAAAAGCATTCGTTATTATGGTGTTGAAGCTTATGACAAACAAATTTTCTCTATTTTTGGATTTTTAGCAGATAAAAGTTTGTATTTAGCTGGGCTGCGATCTCAAGGTGCTTACAATTCCGAAGATGATTTTAAACAACTAAAATTTGTGATGAAAAGTGGAAACGAACTAACTTTTGAGGAAATAAAAAACAAGACCGATGAACAATTGCGAGCAGATCCGTATGTTAATACAAAAGAAGAGTACAAAGACGCTTACTTTGAGACCATGTTTTACCGAACATATGTGGGAGTAACTGAAGGAACATCAGGTAGTTTGAGCGAACCAAGCTATCAATTACCGTGCTACAACATGAAGCACTTTTGTGCCGAGTACATTTCCGAGTACCCAAAGTATTATACTTCCCCCGGACAAAGTGCAGTTGTAATAGCGAAATACTATGCTGGCGCTTATGTTAACGGGTCTGTCAGATTTATGGGTGCGCCTGTTGATGCACAAGTAGTCGTTCAGAAAAATGTAAGTCATTATGGTACCGAGATACCTATTGACCACGACTCAGATACAACATCTAACGGCGAGTTTAATGTAATAGTTCCAGCTGGCCCAGTACGATTGCAGATAGTTAAATTTAAAAACACCATATATGAGACCATTCTGAAAAATGTGACATTTAATAGCACGACTGATCCAGCATTATATCCTGTTTCTGATGATGATGCGATGAGAAGATCAGACACATATGCACGACTAGTTAACATCAGTATTGATCCTGCTGCCATAGAAGGTTATGTGTATCTTAACAAAAACGATGAAGAGGGATACAACGCCTCAATTGATGAACCTATTTCAAACGTAGATGTTGCTTTATATGAAATCAAAGAAAACTACGAATTAAAAGCTACTGTAATCACTGGTAATGACGGCTACTATAATTTTTCAGATGTTGAGCCCGGCCTTTATGCTATTGTGGCAGAGCTTGATGGTTTTACTATTCATGATACACTTAACGAACCTATTAAAATCCAGTCTGGTACTAATTTTTATAACATGTCTAAACAAAAACTCTCGGGAATTGAAGGAACGGTGTATTTTGATTCAAACATCAATGGAAAATACGATACAGGTGAGGAGATAAGCGATGCAGATGTTAATATTGCCTATAAGAAAACTGCTATAACAGCAGTAACAGATGATGAAATCCCTGTCGGTACAATACAAACAGAAAGTACGGGAGCCTATACATTTTCGTCACTAAATCCTGGAACATATATCATTCGCGCATCAAAACTTGATGAATATAAATTTGAAGAGGAAATTGTGCTTGAAGAAAACACAACAACATCGTACAACATTTCAATGAGTTATGCTCCAGTAACAGTAAGCGGTCATACGATATCAGATTCAACCAACATCGGAAACATTTCTATTAGCTTTACAAAAGATGAGTCTGTAGAAGATGTTGAAAACAATACTGCTGTGCCTGGTACAGTCATATCAAATATTGATGATGGATCATACACTATCGATCTAATTCCAGGATCATATAACGTGACAGTTGACCATGTTGTCAATGAAAGTGGACAGGATGTTACCTATACATCCACCGGAGAACTAGAACTAAGCATAGGTGAAGGGACTAGAACATATAACATCGTTATGGCAAAAGAAGAATCTTAGTAAAATAAATGGTTGGGAAACTCCCAACCAAATTTTATTTAATCTTATTTCAAATACTTTGTAACATGCTTAATTTAAACGATGGGCGAAATGCAGTTCAATTTGCAAGAGCAGTTGTAGAAGAATTTGTTAAAAATGGAGCGACGCTATCTGCTAACCTTTCTGAATTATTCAATCAAGAACGAGGTGTCTTTGTCACGATTCATATACATCCTTCTCACAATTTAAGAGGGTGCATCGGCATACCACAGCCGATCATGGCATTAAAGGATGCCATCGTCGATTCAGCAAAATCGGCCACAAGAGACCCACGCTTTCCTCCTTTGAACGAAAATGAACTCCATAGTGTCATTATCGAGGTTACTATTCTTACACAACCGGAATTAATTGAAGTTAATCAACCCAAAGAATATCTTTCTCACATTGAAATTGGACGTGATGGGCTTATTGTTGAGCAAGGATTTTTCAAAGGTTTGTTATTGCCGCAGGTTCCGATAGAACAACAATGGACTAAGGAAGAATTTCTTTCTAATACATGCATGAAAGCAGGACTTATGCCAGATGCATGGTTTGATAAAAATACAAAAATTTTTAAATTTAGTGGACAAATATTTTCTGAGATTGAACCAAGAGGAGAAATCAAGGAGAAAAATCTAGATGGATCGGACAATTGAGGGAAAAGCATACATTAACGGAACATTTGAACAGTGCTGTATCGGTATTACAGATGGAAAAATATCCGATATTAAAAAAATATTAAAGTCAGGCGAACACTACAATTTTGGTAACAAATTAATTCTCCCCGCAGGAATAGATTTGCATGTTCATTTTCGAGATCCCGGTTTCCCCCATAAAGAAGATTTTTCTACCGGATCGATGGCTGCTGCATTTGGCGGTATTTCTTGCGTCTTTGATATGCCCAATACAAGGCCACAAACGATAACAACAAACGCAATATTGGAAAAGAAAGATATTGCAAAAAAGAAAAGCTTTACTGATTTCGGGCTATATGCAGCAGTTACTGACAATAATATCGAAAAAATAAATGATCTGTCAAAGCATTGTAGCGGATTTAAAATATTTTTAGGTACGACCACCAACTCAATCCGATTAAGTGAACAGAGATTAAAAGATGCCCTTTCTAAAGCACATCAGTCAAATAAAATCACTTTAATTCATGCTGAAAATGAACAATGTCTAAAGAAAAACAGGATAGTTGAACACGACCTGAAAGATCATTTACGTTCTCGCCCCTCGGCTTGTGAGCAAACATCCATCAAAAACATTATAGACATTGGTAAAAACACCACCACTGCGGCCCATGTTTGCCATTTGTCGTCATGTGAAGGCTTTGAAATGTTAAGATCACGGCCAAAGAGTCTCAGTGTTGGAGTAACCCCACATCATCTCTTTTTTGATATTGAAAATATTGATTCAAAACACTCTTTTTATAAAACCAATCCTCCAATTAGATCAAGATTTGACAGAGAAACTCTCTGGAATGGCGTTAAAAACGGTTTCATCGATGTTTTAGAATCAGATCATGCTCCTCATACTTTAGAAGAAAAAGAAAACAAGTTTGATCAGGCCCCTACCGGAATTCCTGGAGTAGAAGTTATGTATCCTTTATTTTTGGCGGAAGCAAAAAAAGATCACTTGAGTTTTAGTATGCTTATCTCCCTGCTCTGCAATAGACCCGCAGAGTTGATGGGGATTCCAAAAGGAAAAATAGAAGTTGGCCTAGATGCAGACGTTGTTGTTGTAGATCTAAAGAAAGAATGCAAAATAAAAGAAGAAAACCTCCACTCAAAATGCGGTTGGAGTCCTTTTGAAGGTTTTCACGCGATATTTCCATCACATGTTTTCATTAGAGGGGAAAAACTTATAGAAGACCACGAAATCCAGGTGAAACAAGGATTTGGCAATTTTGTCGGAGAATAAAACATGTTTGATATGTTCCCTGAGTGGTTTCAAATATTTTTTGGTTCCATGATTCCCTGGGTTGAATCAAGATATATTATTCCATATGCTATATGGGAATCTGGGCTAAATTGGCCTTGGTGGCAAGCAATTCCGTTAGCGATACTTGGCAACATGTTGCCGATACCGTTCATTCTTTTGTTTTTTAGGTTTGTTGAGAAGTTTTTGAGGAAATTTGGGTTTTGGACAAAAACCATGGATTGGCTTTTTGAGCGCACTAGAAAAAGAGCAGATAGTAAAATTAGAAGATATGAGGTGCTTGGCTTACTGGTGTTTGTAGCAATACCTCTTCCGTTTACCGGTGCTTGGACAGGCTCACTTATTGCTTATCTTTTTGATTTAAAATTCTCAAAATCACTTATAACAATATTTATAGGAGTATTAATTGCTGCAACAATAACAACAATTCTTTATTTGACAGGAATAATTCTATGGTCGTCACTTAATGGTTAGATTGTAGGTATGTTTATGGATGAAGAAATAAAAATATTGGCTCGTAAAACAGTTGATAAAATCTACCGGAAAGTAAGAAAAGCATCTATCACCGAATTTCATAAACTTGGTAATAATATTGGTATTGGCGCTGACGGCACTCCAACAAAATATGTCGATAAGCTTGCTGAAGATGTTGCAATAAATTTTCTTGAAAAGTCAAAAGTCAAGGTTAATATATTGAGCGAGGAAGCAGGCCATTTGGATTTTGGAGGAGAATATACTTTTGTTTTAGATCCTGTGGATGGAACACGTAATGCATATCGAGGCATTCCATTCTATTCTGTCTCTCTAGGTATTGGCAAATATACACTTAGTGATATCGAATATGGAATAGTAAAAAACATTCCAACAGGGGATGTTTTTGTTGCGGAAAAAAATCAAGGCGCCTTCCTTAACAACAAACACATTGCTGTTCCAGAGGTGCCCGACAAAGAGTTGCTCTCGTCTTTAACATTAGGTATAACTTTCGATAAAGTTACGCTTTCTCTTGCCAAGAAAGATAAAGTTCGTTCTCTGGGCTCTGCATCACTTGAAATGTGTATGGTTGCAATTGGAGCGTTGGATTTTTATGTTGTAGGTAAGGAATACCTTCGTGTGATTGATATTGCCGCGTCCACGCTTATTTTACGGGAGGCCGGTGGTGTTGTAACTAATATCTTAGGTGAACAGCTTGATATGCCCCTCAGTTTAGATGAACGGACAAGTGTTATTGCTGCTTGCAATGAAGATGTAATCCATAAGATTTTGTTATAACGTAAATATTTTATATAGTTGAGTTTCATTGCGGGTCAAATGACGATTGCTGAAGATATAATAAAGAAGGTTGCAAAGAAAAAATTACATTTTTCTCTATTGGATCCAGATAAACAGAAGCCAGAAGCTGCGGGTTTTTTAGCAAAAACGGCAGAGGATGCAGGCAGCAGTGCTATTATGGTCGGTGGCTCTACACTGATTTCTCAACAACAGGTTGATGAAACAGTAAAAGCAATCAAAGCTGATACAAGCATACCTGTTATTTTGTTTCCATCTGGCTCTAAGTTTTTGAGTAAATATGCTGACGCTGTATTTTTCATGAGTTTGTTAAATTCACGAAATCTAGATTATGTTATTAGAGAGCATGTTAAAGGGGCGCCATTTGTAAAACATACAGGTATTGAACCGATTTCTATGGGGTATGTGATTGTTGAACCTGGTATGACTGCAGGTAAGGTTGGAGAGGCTGATCTGGTCCTAAGGGATGATATTGAAACAGCATTAGGTTATGCGCTTGCCGCTCAGTATTTAGGAATGCAGTTTTTCTATCTCGAGGCAGGATCAGGTGCCACATCTCCTGTACCTAATGAAATGATTGCGGCTGTTAAACATAACATAGACATTCCACTCATCATAGGTGGCGGTATTAGAAGTGTTGAGGCCGCTAGAGAGAAAGCAAAAGCCGGCGCAGATATTGTTATTACTGGTACGACGCTTGAGAAAGAAAAGAATCTAGACCAAGCATTAAGTGAGATTGTAAAGGTTGTAGAGGAATAACAGTTTATGAAAATCTTATTGAGCATCGGGGGAGCATCGGGTAGTATCTATGGTATTAGATTGCTTGAGGAATTAATTAATTCTAAATTTGAATTACATTTGATTGCTTCAAATGGTGCAAAAAAAATAATTAAGCATGAAACAAACTACACTTTTGAAGATTTAAAAAAGAAAGCTGATTTTTGTTATGACAACTCAGATATGTTTGCAGGACCTGCAAGCGGATCTTTTAAAATTGATGCTATGGTAGTTTGTCCTTGTAGTATGAAAACTCTTTCTGCCATTGCTAATGGCTATGGTGATACACTTACTTCCAGGGCTGCTATTTGCCAATTGAAAGAAGAACGAAAACTAATATTGGTAGTTCGTGAGACTCCTTTGGATTTGCCAGGTATTGAAAACATGAAAAAAGCAAAGCTTGCAGGCGCATCAATACTTCCTGCTATGCCTGGTTTTTATCATAAACCAAAGAAGATTGAAGATTTGGTAGATTTTATTGTAGGTAAAATTTCCGATCAATTAAAAATAGAACACACTCTTTTTAAAAGATGGGAATAATTGTTTATTTTTCACAAATTTTTACAAAGTTTTTGAAAATCTGTTCACCACATTCAGTGTGTTCAACTTCTGGATGAAACTGCAGACCAAACAACATCCTTGTTTTATGCTGCATTGCCTGTACATGACAATTTTCACTTACCGCGAGAATTTCGAAGTCATCAGGGACCTTCGTTACTTCATCATTATGGGATTCCCAGACAATTGATGTTTTTGGGACTCCCTGAAACAACAGATCATTTTCTTTGATACGGGTTAATTCGATCTTTCCAAATTCTGGTACTTTTGAAGGAGCAGCATCACCACCAAAAAAGCGTGCCATAAACTGATGACCTGCACATATCCCTAAAATTGGACAAGTTGCTTTTTCTAAATATTCTCTACAATTGCCCAGCGTTGTTTCAATTCCAATTCTGGGGGCACCACCAGATAATACAATTCCATCCACCTCAGAAATATCAGAAAAAGGAGCCGTATTTGGTACAATTTTTGTTTCAATATCTAGATACTTTAAAACCCTCCATTCTCTATGAGTCCACTGTCCACCATTATCGATTACATAGATGGTTACCATTTATTACTCCCATTCAATTGTGCTTGGTGGTTTATTTGTTACATCGTAGACAATCCGGTTTACTTTCTCTCCCATAATATTGGTAATTTTTGAAGATATCGTATCTATAACACGATGCGGTATATCGCTGTATGAACACGTCATAGCATCAACGCTCTGCACCGCCCGAATAGCAATTGTATATCCATATGCCCTCTTATCTCCATGCACTCCAACAGTTTTAATTGGTATAAGTACCGCAAAATATTGCCACGGTAAATCCATCTCGCCTTTTTTTGCTGCTACTTCGATTTCTTTTTCTACAATGTCACAAGCATTTCTTACTAATTCAGCGCGTTCTTCCGTTGCCTCGCCAATAATCCGAATAGCAAGCCCTGGGCCTGGAAAAGGTTGTCTTTCAGATACCGGTACTTTCAATGCCCGTGCAACTTTACGCACCTCATCTTTATAAAGGTCATAAAGAGGTTCCACTAGCGTAAGATTCATCTTATCGGGAAGTCCACCAACATTGTGATGTGATTTGATGGTGTCTCTCAGGTCGTCGCCCGATTCTATCCAGTCAGGCGCAATTGTTCCTTGTACAAGATATTTAATTTGCTCCTCTTTGGCAACTTTTTCAAAAACTCTGATGAACTTTTCACCTATGATTTTTCGTTTTCTCTCCGGGTCTTCAATGCCCGCCAATTCATCATAGAATTCTTTACTTGCGTCAACAAATCGGTAATTAAGCCCAAGTTTTTTCATCAGTGCTTTAACTTGCTCAGGTTCACCCTTTCTCATAAATCCTGTATCAACATGGATTGCAATCAGTTTATCACTGATGGCTTCGTTGACCAGTGCAGCACATACGGCACTGTCTACACCACCAGAGAATGCAATTAGGGCTTTTCCTTTCACTTCTTCTTTAATCTTTTTAGTTGTTTTTTCGATGAACTTTTCAGCATCAAACATGGACAATCACTACTTAGCTAATACTTTCTTTCTCATATTCTTTCTATAATCTCTTATTTGACGGGCAAGCTTTTCATCCTTGATCGCTAGGATTTCAATTGCAAGCAATGCTGCATTGTCACCACGATCTAAACCAACTGCAGCTACTGGAATTCCTGGAGGCATTTGGATTATGGATAAAATCGCATCAAGATTTACTTTTCCACTTACAGGAACGCCAATTACAGGTTTCGTAGTATGGGCGGCAATGCATCCTGGAAGTGCAGCAGCAAGACCTGCGATACCAATAAAAACATCTGCAACGCTCTTCTCAACCACGTCTTTCAATATATCAGGCGTTCGATGAGCAGATGCAACAGACATCTCATACTCAACGTCAAATTCATCTAGAATCTTTTTTGCTTTTTCAGCTATGGGTATGTCTGATTTTGATCCCATTATTAGTTGAATCTTCATGTTATCAAACCAGTGAAATATGCACGAGTTGTTAATAGTTTCTACCAAATCTCACATTCGGCGCAAACTAATTATAGAACCTTTTTATGTTCAGACCAACATAGCGATTGGAATCTAAATGAAACTTGTCATCTGTGAAAAAAATATTGCTGCAAACCGAATTGCATACATTTTGTCAGGAGGAAACTCAAGAAACGCCAAATTCGGCAAAACTCCAGTATATGAATTTACTAAGGATGGTGAGCCATGGAAAGTCGTTGGACTTAGGGGGCACATTATCAATCTCGATTATCCTGCTGATTTTAACCAATGGAATAAAGTAACTCCAAAAGCGCTTATTGATGTAGAGCCATGTAAAAAAATTACTGAAAAAAGCATCGCCTCCGCATTAAAATCTCTAATAGATAAAAAACCATCTCTTATCGTTGCCACCGATTTTGATCGAGAAGGAGAACTCATCGGCGTCGAAGTAGTCAACCTTCTGAAGGGATATAGCAAAGAGATTAAACAAATAAAACGGGCAAAGTTCAGTGCAATCACTGGTTATGAAATTAAAAATGCCTTCGATAAGCTTACTGAAGTTGATTACAACCTTTCAGCTGCGGGGGAGTCGCGACAGATTATCGATCTCGTTTGGGGCGCAGTATTAACTCGATTCATCTCACTCACTGCTCAACGCCTTGGAAAAGATTTTCTTTCTATAGGGCGAGTTCAATCACCAACTCTTGCTATTTTGGTCGATCGAGAAAAAGAAATTAAGAATTTTGAACCTAAAACTTTTTGGAAGATTATTGCCACGTTAAAAAAGGAAACACCTTTTGATGCAACCCACACTAAAGGGCAATTCTGGGACGAAAAACAAGTAAAAGACATCTATAACAAAATCAAGAATGTCAAAGAAGCAACAGTTAAAAAGGTAAAAAAAGAAACAGCTAAAGAATATCCCCCAAGTCCATTCAGCACTACCACTTTCCTCCAAGCTGCATCTGCCCTTGGCGTCCCTACAGCAAAGGCAATGGGTGTTGCTGAGGAGCTTTACATGTCTGGATTGATTTCATATCCGCGAACAGACAATACTGTTTATCCTTCATCTCTTAATATTAAAGGCATTTTGGAAAAATTGTTTAATTCTCCATTCTCAAAAGAGGCACAAGAAGTCACTAACAATGGAAGAGATCGGCCGACACGTGGTAAAAAACAGACCACTGATCACCCTCCCATTCACCCAGTTGGTGCACCGGCCGGTAGAAAACTGACGACGGACCAGGAGAAAATCTATGAATTGATTTGCAGACGATTTTTGGCAACTCTGGCAAAAGATGCTGTTTCAGAGACAATTGAAGTTTCTTTTGATATTGGTGGAGAAGAATTTGCGGCTAGCGGGTACCGCTTGCTTGAGCCAAATTGGAAAAAAATCTACTCATATTTCAAAGAGAGAAGAAAACCTCTGCCCGAACTTACTGAGGGAGAAGTTATCCCTATTTCTAAAATGAAGCTAAAAGAAGATCAGACAAAACCACCAAAACGTTTCACCCAAGGCTCTTTGATTGCTAAAATGGAACAACTTTCTCTTGGTACAAAATCAACACGTCATGAAATTATTAATAAACTTTATTCACGTAGATATATCACTCTTTCTCCACTTGCACCGACGCCTATTGCTATTGCCGTTATCGATGCTTTGGCTGACTGTGACGTTGTAAAACCAAAGATGACTGCAGTTTTGGAAAAAGATATGAGTGATATTTCCGAAGGAAAAAAGACGCTTGATGCCACCATAAAAGAATCACGAAATATGCTTGCAAAAGTGATGGACACCTTGGAAAAAGACAAAGAAAAAATCAAGACAAACATTAGAGCGGCACACCAAACACAGAGCACAATTGGAAAATGTCCAAAATGTGGAAAAAATATGGTTGTACGTATGTCAAGGAATAGGAAACGATTTGTTGGCTGCACTGGTTTTCCGGACTGTAAAAATACGTACTCTCTTCCTCAGAATGGTGGACTTGTAACAACAGACGAAACATGTGACACTTGCGGGTCACCTATAGTTAAAATCATCTCAAAAGGAAAGCGGCCTTGGTCCCTGTGTTTGAATTCAGAATGCCCAGCTAAAGCTAAGAAAAAATAATCTGTTTATTTTTTAATAATGCCTTCTTCTGTGATATATCCTTTGACATACTTTACAGGTGTAACATCAAAAGCAGGATTGCGAACCTTTGTATAATCGGGCATAATCTTTTTGCCATTAATAACAGCTAGTTCTTCACGTCCACGTTCTTCAATAACTATTTCTTCACCAGATTTAATGGTTTTATCAAAAGTACTAATTGGTGCTGCAACATAGAATGGTATATCATTTTCCTTTGCAAGAACTGCCTTTTCATATGTTCCTATCTTATTTGCAAAATCACCGTTACTTGCAATTCTATCGGCGCCTGTAATTACCATATCAATTTCACCGTTTTTCATAAAATATCCTGCTGCATTATCGGCAATTACTGCATGTTCTATTCCTTCCTGTTCTAGTTCCCAATCTGTTAATAACCCCTGGCAGCGAGGTCGTGTTTCGTCAGCATAGACGAAGAATTCCTTACCCTTTCTATGAGCTAAGTAGAACGGTGCAAGTGCGGTTCCATAATCTACTGTTGCAAGTGCACCAGCGTTACAGTGAGTAAGGATTTTCATACCATTTTGTATGAGCTTTTCTCCATTTTCTCCAATCCTTTTACATCTGTCAATAACATCTTCGGCATAGGTATTTGAAGCATCCAAAGCTTCTTTACCAGCATCTATTTCTTTTATCATATAGTCAATTGCATAGAAGAGGTCATATGCTGTAGGTCTGGTTTGTTTTAGCTTATTTGCCGTTTTTTTCAAATCTTTTTGTCCAAAGACCATGCCATACGCAGCTGCAACACCAATAGAAGGAGCTCCACGAACAACCATCTGAGTAATGGCAAATACAACATCATCGACAGTTTTTGTAGTATAGATCTCAAAATCATACGGCAGTTTTCTTTGATCAATGAATTTTAAAACACCATCTTCAAACCATAAAGCTCTATATTCTTTTCCTTTAACTTTCATATTGATTCGCCCAATGCTTTTAACACAGATTTTTCAACTTCTCTTATATCTGTTCCTACAAACAAAGCTCCTGCATCTTTTATTATGATGTTTTTATTTGTTCTTAATAGCTTTAAAATTTCTTTGGCCAAATCAAGCGTACCGGGTGGGCATTCTTTTTCAGTTGTGGGGAGAACTGTTGAAAGTTTTTTGATAACATTTTCTCCATTTAACTGAATGATTGCATTGATATTGTTTCTTGCATGATGAATGAGCCAATGGACTGGTGTTTCAATGCACGGCTCATTTCTTCCAATTGCTAAAACAATCTTTTTTACTGGATCGTAGTCAACAATTTCTAGGAAATCTTCTCTCTTTAGTTCGTCTAATTTAAAGGCAATTCCAGGAATAATCATCCGTTTGCCGTAACCCAAGCTCATAATCCCTGTGTTTTCTTTAAGCAACCCTTGTTCTTTGAAATTCTTCCCGATTCTTATCATTTCTGGCACTAGTGGAGAGCCGCTTTGCTCTCTAGAAACAAAAAAGGTTTGAAAACTCAAATTTGGTAAATTTTCTTCAATCATCATCTTCCTGTAAAACACAATCATTCTTTTATCTTTTATTATACGGATCAAAAAAATGCAGGGGACAAGATTTGAACACGGTTTTACTGGTAAAATAAAAGTTTTTCTCCTGTTGATAAAAAATCTGTAATTTATAATTTGATTAACAAAGACAGGCTTATAAGAATATAACCTATTTTAGAGTTGAGGAGACAGATGGATATCAAAAATTTTCTTCTTAAAATCCCCTTTTTCATTTTTTGTTTTATTATGATTCTACTTTATTACAATGGTTTTATTTATCCGGAAGAAACAAACTACTGGATCGTAACATATGGTTTACCGATAATTTTTTTGGAAATCTTGGGGCTTATAACCTTCATTTTTTTAGTCATGATAGTTGAGCACAAGTTCTATATCGGTTGGCCAATGATTGTTCTTGTATTAATTATACTAATAACTTTCTTTTTTACATTCCTGTTTAATATCTCACTGTTTATCTATTTCCTTATTTCAGTTTTAATTAAGTTCTTTGCTTTGAGAAAAGCAAAAAAAGTCGATGAAATTGATGAAAAAATCGGCGGTTTTGGTGTAACCTCGTTATCTTGGCTTCTTGCAATTTTTATTGGAATGATATTTTCATCAATTTTTAATAACATTTACCCAAACCAGATTCACGCCATTGAACAATTTGTAACAGAACGATTGCCTCAAGGTTTAGAAATAGTTGGAAATGTATCAACTGGAGGAATGATTGTATTAGCAGGGATATCTTATTTCATTTTTTCAATCATATTTAATTTGATTTTAATAGTTTTAATAGACAAAAAAGGGCAGATTTATAAATAAATAGCGTATTTTAAGCTTTAGAGGAGATTGGGATGGAAAAAGACAGGGAATTAGTTATTTTTTCATTGACTTTTGGTTTAATTTCCATTTCTTGTTTTTTTCTTGCATTTATCATACCCTACTCTGAAGTCACACAGATATCAGAGGACATGTATGTAGAGTCGACAAGCATTTTACCGTTCTTTATGTTAATATTTTGTGTTATATCTGCCGTAATTGCAATTATTTTTGGGGTGAAAGCCTATTGGGAAAAATCAAAAGAAAAACTAGGTGTTAAAACAAAAAGAACATTTCAAGTAATAACTGTTGGATTAGTGACAGGATTTCTTTTAGTTGTCGTAGGAATTTTTTTATCAATACTTGGAATAGGGCGTATGGGAGGATATGGTGGAGAACTGTTTATCGGATTGATATTGTTACCAACCGGTATAATAATGATAATTTGTTTTGCAATATTATTTGCATTAAAAGCCAATAATATAAAAAGAAATATTGCTGTAATACTTTCTTTTGTCTTAGCGTTAATTGTGATTTCGTCAATTTTTATGTTTTCATATTTTGTAATTTTTGATTATAGGTGGATACCTCCAGAACATACACCAACAATATTTTGCAGTATCGACTCTCATAACGAAACAGAAAACAGGATTAATTGGATTGTTACAGATATCGATTATAATTCTGAGATTTTTGAATATGAATTGGAGTTTAGGCTTCTAAATTCTAGTTATAGCTATGACCCAGAAAGTCTCAATGTAATTTTCCAAGATAATGATAATAGCATTAGTGTAACTGTAGGAGATATTTTTGAAGCATACGCACCAAAAGATGGTAATTACACCTTTCATATAATATATGAACCGATGGGCTCACTCGCCTTTAGCGATATAGATAAGTATTAAAATAATGCAGGGGACAAGATTTGAACTCGCGGAACATTATTCATTAGTTTAAATATTTAAATCTACGCCGAGGAGGAGATTTGAACTCCTGAGGGGACGAATCCCCACGGGCTTTCCAGGCCCGCGCAGTACCAGGCTGTGCCACCTCGGCAAAAAAAACAATAGCGGAACAGAATCTCATATTAAGACTTTTTCCAGATAGGGGGATAAGTTCCTTTGTTCATTAACACACGATCAATAGTTGCACATATTCCTGTGTCCTTTTGAATTATTTGCTCTGTAGACATCAACATACTTACTATTGCAACACCCTCGCCTTTCAGCGTTAACACAGCTGCTTTTTCACCTTTCTTGACATCACTGTCAACTTCTATGACGCCAGGTAATGCTAGACCTGCCCCGTGGCACAATGCATCTACTGCAGAATCACGAATAACTATCTTTGGCAAATGGTCCAATATTCGTTCCATGGGAAGTATTGCAGAACGAATGCTTTTTTTCTCTCCATCCTCCTTCCAAAACGCGTAAGCATCTTTTACGTCTTGAAGAATAACGGCATTTTCCTCATTAAGATGCCCAACTCTAGTCCGTCTCAACTCAGCAAGATGGGCACCACATCTGAGTTTTTTCCCGATATCAACACATAATGTTCTTATATAGGTGCCTGCTTCGCATCCTACACGAAACAAAACTTCTTTTTCTCTTATTTGTATGATATTAAGATAGTAGATGCTCCTTTGTCTTTTAACTCGTTTTACAGCTGATCTAACTGGGGGAACTTGGGATATTTCACCAACAAAACTTTGGCAAACTTCTCTAATCTTTTTTTCATCAACCTGTTTATGTAGTTTCATAACGCCGACGTATTCTTTACCTGCAGAGAGCAGAACCTTCAACGCTCGAGTTGCATTACCAGTGGCAATCGGTAAAACGCCAACTGCATTGGGGTCCAGTGTTCCCCCATGTCCAACTTTGTCAATTTCAAGAAGATCTTTTAACCACGCGTCGACTTGGTGAGATGTTGGGCCACTAGGTTTATCCAAAATAATCAAACCGTTATGTACAAGATCTTTTACACCACATTCAGTCGGAGTCTTTCCATAATTTGGGTTGGTCTTGGCTTGTACCTTGATAAGCCTTTTTCGCTTTTTATCTGATGGTAAATGATACTTTTTTTCTGCCATGGCAATGTCCTACAAATAAAGTTCTACATAAAAAGTGTTTAGATTTTCAGCTTCTTTAGAATTAGATTGGCAATATCTTCAGCTGTTTTATATGTAGAATCAACAACAATATCATAGATAGAAATATCTTTGAGGTCAATGTCATAATACTGTTTATATCGCAATGCTTCACTCTCCTCACGCTTGAGCATTTCCTGTTCTCGTTGTTTAACATCTCCTCCTTCTCGTTTGACAATACGTTCTGCCCGTGTTTTAATATCTGCATCTATCATGATTTTCATTGCCTTTATGTTATTTTTATGTGCAAGCCAACCGGCTAATCTCCCTTCTAAAATAACCTCTCCATTTTTAAGTATTTTAAGTTGCGATTCATCAAGTTCTTGATCGACCTCTCGATTATTTTCACAGTAACGACCAAACTCCTCAAGAGACATATTGTGTTTTGATGCTAGCTCTCGAAAAATTTCACCAGAATAAACACACTTCAGTCCAGCCTCTTTCTCCAAAATTTGTGCGACTGTTGATTTACCGCTGCCTGGCGTCCCACTTATCGTAATGGTTACCATATTCAATTATTTTCCAAACGGCAGTATTTTCGCCCTTTTAGCCTTCCACCAATCTGACCAGACGACATATTTCAATCCTTGTCGTATCAACTGTCCGATGACCATTGAGAAGATTAGATAAACCCAGAGCCACGCTTGCATAAGAAATGGCTTGAAAAAGAGAGAAACACCAGATCCACTCCAAGGAACTGTGAAATAGTAGTAATCCAGCCCGCCAAGGAAGTAACGAAGCCACATAAAAATTGGAACAATAAAGATGAATAGAAAAATCATCGGTTTCATCATACCACTTGATGCTTCGGTCTGCTTTTTCATAATTTGTGGTTGCATCTTCATGAGTTTGTTTGTTCTATTTGTATTGCCTTCTTTTCTGGCCTTGCTCATTTCCTTTTGAAATGCTTTAGAGAGCTCTTGAGATTCAGCCATCTTTTTCCAATCAGTAAAAAGATTTTGGAAAAACGAAGAGAGAAATACAACAACAATTCCAGCAAGAATTAACGTCACCACAGGGTAACTACCGCCGAAGCCGATAAGGGGATAAAAGACTGTATGGAGGGACGTAGCAAGCCATGCGCTAATAGCAGGATTCCCAAAAACAAATATCATTAAAAACATTAAAACCATCAGCATTAGCATCTGATTTGCTTGAGCATAATCATTCATTTTTCTCATTTCATCATCTCTATTCTAATACAGGTGCCGCCTCTTTCACAGCAGCATCTATAGCGTTGTCATGGTTAAAAACAATTTTGACTGTTGAGCCAGTCAATGCCGCATAGGCCATGGCTGCCGCTCGATTTATCATTTGGTGCTCAGCAATTTGCTCCTTTGAGTCCGGATCTCTATTTCTTGTTGGGTCGTTTGCTCTTCGATTATAAATTTCATCAGGGTCTGCCTCAACAACAACGATGGCTGTGGGATTCAACTTTTTGATTACCCATTCTGGTAATCCTGGCATATACCCCTTAGGTGTTTTGATTGTGCAATGTGTATCAAGAATGACATTTCCCATAGATGCGACTTTTTCAGCCGATTTAACCTGCAGATCTTTTTGCTGTTCCAGAGTAAGCCTTCTCATTTCGTCCCGATCATTTACAAGACCTGTCTCTTTTGCTATCTCAGCCATTACTGTTCCAAAAGTGACAAACTTAATATCTATCCCTTTGGCAGCATTTTTCATTACAGTAGTTTTTCCCACTCCAGGTATGCCAGTTACAACAATAACTCCCATTACAAAATCACCTAGCTGTTTTATTCATTACCGAAGAATCCTCTCAATACAGGATGCATCTCCATTGCCTGTTCTTTGGCAATATCTTCATACAGACGAATAATAATGCCGACAGTCAGTAGCACACCAGTACCACTTGCTTTTCCAATTGTACCTATAGCATCTGCAAACCCTGCAAGGGCACCTACCGCGAATCCACCTATGACAGTCACCACAGGAATGTATCTTTCTAACACCTTTTTTAGAACCCTTGGGTCTCTCCTAAATCCAGGTATTTGCATGCCAGAGCCTTGTATCTGGCGTGCGACTGCAGCTGGTCCCATATCTGTTGTTTCAATCCAGAACTTAGCAAAAAGTATCGAACCAAATATCATTACCGACAGATAAATAATAAGTCTCAGAGCCCATTGTAAGGAGGTGTGCCCTGCACTACCACCTGCTAATATCGACATCAACCAACTGTTCACTCCCCCGGGGCTTGAGAGATACCATGCACCTCCTGCAAGAGGTTGCGTAGTAAGAGCCAGATTATACTGCCCAATCCACCATTGACCGCCCAAGAGCGGCAAATTAGGATTATTATACATTAACATGGCAAACATGTTGACATTTGCCAATAATGCGGCCATTAAAATGACAGGAATATTTGAAGCATAAATCAGACGTATAGGATATCTACCACGTGCACCCCTAACCTTTCCATGAGCAAGTGGCAGTTCGATGCGAGACGACTCAGCATATACTACAATGAAGAATATCAAGATGGTGCCAAGTAGTGGTACAATAGCATTTTCATAACCAACCTGGGGCGCTCCCATAAACATGGTCTGGTAGCCCCAACCGACCATATCTCCTAGCGACATATGCGTAGCCATGTAGTAAGTTCCTGGAATCACGCCTGCAGGAGGATTAGTCAAACTGATCTCTCCAATCCCTACAGGTAGCCAGTTGAACATGCCTGTAAATATCGATTGGGAAACACCAGCAGCAATAAACAATGAAATGCCGGAACCAATTCCCCACTTAGATATCAACTCATCCATGAAAAATACAAGCAATGCACCTATAATCAACTGTATAACAATGATAAACTCCGCCATTCCAGATCCAGCCATACCAACGAGCCCTTCACTGGGTTGTAAATAACCAAAGATCTGAGGCACTGCTTCTACAACAATCATTACAATAACCAGAACTTTCTGAGTCCCCTGGTAAATGGCTTTGTCTTCTTTCTTTGTCAGGTCCAGCTTTATAATCTTGGCACCGACAAACAACTGCAAGATAATGGATGCTGTAACAATTGGACCGATGCCAAGATGCATAATGGAGCCAGAGGCACCAGCCATAATGAATCGATACTGTTCAAAAAGATCGATCACATCGCCTTTAAGTCCAAAAATCATAACATTGGTTAAAATAAAGTATAAAATAAGGCATAGAACTGTCCAGAGGATCTTCGTTCTGAATGTTACATGCCCTTCTGGTTTGGCAATTGCTGGCCACCGTTCGATGATTGGTTTTAATGAATATAGACGACTCTTCTTTTCTTCTGCCATTTTTAAACCCAGATAATGATTATTTCTCTTCTAACTTTTCTTCTTCTAATACGGGTTCCTTGGGTATTTCTGGTAGTGTTATCTCTCCACCCTTCTCCTTGATTTTCTCAATGGCCTTCTCCGAGGCACTGTTAACTTTAACCTTCATTTTTTTGTTTAAATTTCCGCCGCCGAGTAGTTTATCAAACCCTTCCTTTTCAAGATCGATATCATTTTTTCCCGGAAACACTTCCTCTAATTGACCAACATTTATAGTTTTATCTTTTTTTACAACATTTTTCGGTCGTTTGAATCCATGCCTTCCAAAATGATCTGGCATGTTTTTAACCATATACATGTATCGATGTTTTAATAAACCAGCATTTCCTCTGCCTCCACGTAGACCAGCGCCTCTGCCTCCCTTTTTCCCTCTGCCATGAGTCATAGATCCTCTGAATTTCTTTGTTTTCGTTCGTACCAATTTATCACTTTCCAATAATTCTAGGTCGAAAGCAGATATAGTAATATATTATTATACTTTCGGATAACTTTTAAAGTTGCAATTTTAGTTTTTAAATAAGTTATTTTGACTTGCAAATATTTATCCAGTAAGAATTCTAAGCAAAGTTATGTCTACATTTTCATTTTTCTTTTTATGGAAGAAATATGTTTGTTTAATTGGAAATAAATAAGTTTTTTTGTAGTTGATTTCCCCATCTAGTGATGATACTAATTTTTCAATAAAAGGAATTGTCTTTGAAAGATGAAGTGAATAAACTACTTTTGAAATTTCAAATCCTTTTTCAATAAATCTCCTATCTGCCCACCGATTGCTTTTTTGTGCACCAAATGGGGGATTTGTAATAACTGTATCGCATTTGATCTCAACATCTTTTACATCTTTTGTGATAAATTGTATATCCTCATTGTTTTTTTCTGCATAATTTTGGGCTATTTTGATGGCTTTTTCATCAATGTCTATTCCAACTACTTCTTTTGCATTTGCTATTTTTGCTCCAAGTGAAAAGATACCTGTTCCACACCCCAAGTCAACAACTTTTTTATCTTTTATATCGCCAAACCTAAATGCAGTAAAAATGATATCTACAGCAATATTTGATGGAGTCATATATTGCTCGATAAATGGATTTGGACTTTCATATGTTGGAACTTTTTGAAGCATAATTTCTAAATCTTTTTGTTTCATTGTTAATTTAGGAATAAAAAGCATATCTAATACTTTTTTGCGTAAATTTTATTTGCTAAACCTTGTTTAGTGCCGTTCACAATGGGCTTGTAGATCAGCTCGGAAGATCGCCTCCTTGGCATGGAGGAGGCCTCGGGTTCAAATCCCGACAAGTCCATTTTTTTGTTTTTATAGTAAGGAAGCATAAAATAAACTTCTTAAAATAATATTATCTGTATACAAAAGACTTAAATATGCAAGCACCTGTTTTAGGTATATAAAGGAAAGATACTATGATGAGAACAAAAGTGGTAAACGATTCTACCGATTTAGTCACACTCTTAAGGGCATTTGACAATAAAATAAAAAAAGATGTTTTTTATGAGTTGCTTTCTGACTGGAAACCTGTCAGCAAGATAAAAGAAAAGTACGGCAAAGACGGAGAAAAAGCTCTTGATATATTTGACAAAATGAAATTAGTTGAAACCAAATGGACGACACCTGAAGAAGGTATCGATGGAAGGCCACAAAAAAAGTACCGTTCCTTTTATTCTTCATTTAATATCAACATTTCTTGTCCAGTCAATGAGATCAGTGAGATTTTTAATGTTGCATCATTGAATGAAAACGAATTTGGAGAATTTGAAACTAAGATTTATGATTTTGTTGGGGAAGATGGAAAATTTGGCAATATGGTCGCTGAAAACTTCGGTATTTCAAATCTTGCTTTGAAAAGCATGGTTAAACGATCAAACAAATTTTGTTATAAAGGTTTGAAACTGAACCGAAAGTAATCCATTTTTAACAATTTTTATTAAATAATGTTTTAAACAAAGCTTGTATTTCTAGTCTAAATGAGTTATGAAATTGTTATACAAGCCCTTTGGATTATTCTTCCTGCTTATATTGCAAATGCAAGCGCTGTATTAATTGGTGGTGGAACGCCAATTGATTTTGGTAAAAAATGGAAGGATGGAAAACGAATCCTTGGAGACGGCAAAACCTGGAGAGGGTTTATAACCGGTGCTATTGTAGGTATGGTCGGTGGATTTGGGCTTTCTGTTGTTGCAATTTATGCAAATAACAGCGATTTTAAATTTTTAGGATTAAGCGATTTCGGTCAATTTCCTTTAATGATTCCAATGGTTGGAGCAATTTGTTTTGGTGCACTTGTCGGAGACATAACTGAAAGTTTTTTTAAAAGAAGAGTAGGAAAAGATAGGGGAGAAGACTGGATTCCATTTGATCAGCTTGATTTTATTGTAGGCGCGCTCATATTTAGTCTTATTGTTGCCGGAATTATTAAAATATTTAATTCTTATTGGTTCTTTGAAAGCTTTACAATTTGGCACATATTTGTCCTTGTTATACTAACACCATTTTTCCATATTTTTGCTAATTTTGTTCACAGAAGGGCACATCTTAGCCCTAGTAAATAAAGTATATAAACAATGCCGCCTATTTTGTCTCGATAAGGGGAATAAGTGATGGATAAGGATACTTCTCTATCAATGAATGAAGAATTACAACAATGGTTGCAGGAAGCAAAAGAAGAGGCCAAAATTCCTAAAGGGAAAAAACAAATCACAAAAAAGAAACCATCTGGAAAATGTCAGATTTGTGGTGAGAAGGATGCCAAAGCTGTCTGTTTAAAATGTGGAAAAGCAGTGTGCGGATCATGTTATTTTAAAATCATCGGTGTTTGTAAGAGATGTGTGCCAAAGGAAACCGCAGCAAAATGGGAAGGAAAAAACCCAAACTGGGAAGAAGTTCTTGGTGTTGAGTGGGTAGACTAGTTTTTATTCTCTCTTTTTATTCTATTGCCTTCTAAATACAACCCTAACATTGCCCGTGCAGTTCTCCAAGAAGAAGGGTATATTGGCACTCCTGCTGATTTGAGATCCATTACCAAGTCTTCAAATTCTTTACCACCTACCCACGTTGCCAAAATGGGTTTTTTGAATTCTTCATGCAATTTCCTCTCGCGTATCATTTTTAGTATGGCTCCAGTGAACTCTCTAGGTCTTGCGTATCCTCCGTGAACTGATGCAACTATTATTCCATCGATGTTTGGGTCTTCTAATAATGCACGAGTTGAAGCTTCATATCTATAGAAACCTGCATCTGCCACAAGATCGATCGGGTTGTTTGGCTTAACAAGATCCGGCAAAATTTTGTCTATTTTTTTGTAAGTTTTAGGTGAAAGTTTTGGGACCTCAAGTCCATTTTCCACACAGGCATCTGTTAACATTATTCCAAGCCCGCCTCCGTTTGTTATTATTCCAATACGATTACCTTGTGCCGGAGGTTGTCCTGCAAGTGCTCGTGCCATATCAAACAACTCCACGATGTCTCTACAACGTATTCCACCTGCTTGTTTAATTGCCGCGTCATAAATCTTGTCGCTACCTGCCATAGAGCCAGTATGAGATGATGTTGCTCGTGCCCCCGCTTCACTTTTTCCTGATTTTACTACAAGTACTGGTTTGTTACAAGCTTTTATACTATTCATAAAAGCTCGCCCATTTTTCACTGCTTCAATATATAGTCCTATTACTTTTGTATCATTATCTTGAGCGAAATAATCAATAAGATCATCGTCATCGATATCTATTTTGTTTCCAACACCAATTATTTTTGAAATTCCTACAAACTCATTATTTGCAAGATAAATCATACCAATTCCAAGAGCTCCACTTTGGCTGATAAGTGACAAAATTCCTTTTCTTGGAACCCCAAAAACAAAAGAAGAGTCGAACCCGTCTGCTGCATTTTTATAACCCATAGTGTTTGGCCCAAGCACTCTTATTTTTGATTTTTCAATGATTTTTTTAACTTCATCTTCTAATTCATTATTTCCAGCCTCACTAAACCCGGATGAGATTATGATGGCGTTTTGTACCTTTTTCTGCACACAGTCCTTCATGATTTGTGGTACTATTTTTGCTGGAATGGAGATAAGAACAAGCTCTATCTTGCCAGGAACGTCTGCTAGGTTTTTATAGCATTTAATTCCAAGTATCTCTTTTTCATGAGGGTTAATCGGATAAACTTTACATTCATAATCTGAAATAAGAATGTTTTTTAAAGCAGCGTTGCCGATTTTTGTGGAGTTTTTTGACGCTCCAACCACGGCAATACTTTTTGGTTTGAAAAAAGTCTCAAGTTCATGTTTCATTTATTATCACAACTTACGACACATCCATAATTTATTACTTAAAGCCTAGGATACCTATTCGTCATTAAAATATTCTTTCATAGCTTCAACTACTTCAATACTATTTTGCGCAACTCTATAGTCCTGAAGAGGCTCTTTATTTAAATCTAGAAAATGGGGACCCCATTTATACAAATTTAAAATATCCGTTGCTTGTTCGATACAACCAAGAATGTAAAGGGAAGTGGCAAAAGCTTCAAGAGTTGAAAGTTTAAAGGGCTTACCATAATTTACTGGATTTGCTGCTAAAACAAAAGGAAGAGCTCTTGAACGATTCTTTTTAATTAGGAAATCAAAACTAGATTCTGCATTTTTCCATGAGCAATCAACAGCAAGAATGCCATGTCTTTTAGCAGTAGAAAGATCTTCCTTAGAAATACTTTTTTTTGCAAATGGATTCAAAAGAATACAATCTTTTGGCAGTTTGCGAATATTTGTTTCAAGTTTGACAAAACCAAATTTCGCCATTTTTTTTGCACTGCATTTCTTAGGATCATCCTCATTTGCATGATACACGAATAATTTGATTTTCCCAACCATTATTCACCTATTTTTACATCTAATACAACATGGCTTACGCCAGGGGCATAGGACTTTATTTTTTTAAAAGTCACCAACTCTACATCATTATTGTATTGTTCTATTACTTTTTGTATGAATTTGAAAGGTTTTTTAGGAATTGCGTCGTCAGGAGATACATCATGATAATGAATAATTCCTGTACGGTCTTTGAGACAGTTCATTGCAATTTGTAAGAATCTATGGGTGTCTCTAATGTATCCCATGACGACTCTATCCGCAACATTCTTTGGTGCGATTTCTTTGTTATCCCCAAGCAATGGTTCAACAATTTCCGTAACGTGATTTAATGAGATATTATTGCACAAATGCTCATAAGAAATAGGATTTATTTCACAGGCAAAAATCTTCTTTGGTTTACTATAAACTGCCATAGGTAAGGTAAAATATCCTATGCCTGCAAAAAGATCCACAACAGTTTCTTTTTTATTTGAAATTTTGGCCATGCGAATTCTTTCGTCCATGTTTCCTGAGGAGAACATGACTTTTTGAGGATCTAATCTGAAGCGTATGCCATTTTCCTTATGAACTGTTTCTGTATCTTGTTCACCGTAAATTATTTCAACGTTTGGTTCTCGGTATATTCCTGAAATGCCACCAACATCATTGAGAACGGTTTTACATTTGAGGGCCTTAGCGTAGTGTTCACCTATTTGAGTTTTATATCCCTTCAGCTCAGGCGGCAATTTGATAGTTACAACATCTCCGATTTTCTCCCATTTGTCAGGTGTTCTGTTAAATAATTCTGTAGGTATTTTTTTTGAAAGAGATTTTTTTATTTCATCAAATGGGGTTTCGACCATATTCTATTGTTAAATACTTTGTAACTATAAAATTTCATGCACAAATAATACTTTCAACAATGCCTCCAGCAACTCTTTTTACCACTTTTTACATACCTCCTTTTACTATGGATCTTTTTCCCTATGAGCCACGTAAATATCAAACGGCAATTATGCAGACAATAAAAAATACACTTACTGAAGGTAAGAATCTTGTTTTTGAATCTGGAACTGGTTCAGGAAAAACGATTTGCGCTCTTTCATCAACACTCGATTATGCCATAACACACAACAAAAAAATAATCTACACCACTAGGACAAATGCACAACAAAGGCAAGTCATTTTAGAATTAAGGGAAATCAGAAAAAAACTCAAGAAAAACAAGGAAAAGATTTTTGGCGTTGGCGTACAGGGAAGAGCCAACATGTGTCTTCTTGCAAGAAACGATCCCGAGTTTTCCAAAGGGACTGCAGAGGAATTATCAAAACTCTGTACAAATGAAAAAAAGAAAGCAAAGTCTACCAATAAAAAGAAGGACAAAGGGTGTATATATTATCGAAATTTTATCCTAGATGCTGAAAAAGTCGACAATGTCATTGCATGGGTCAAACAAAACCTTCCAACAGCTGAGGAATTCATTGAACACTGTGAGAAAAAGAAGTTTTGTCCTTATGAAATGAACAAATATCTTGTTCGTGAGGCACCACTTGTCGTCGTTCCGTATGTATACGTTTTTTATTTAATGATCCGAAATATGCTCTTCGATTGGATGTCTGTGCCAGAAGAAGACATGATTCTTATCGTTGATGAGGCACATAACCTTCCAAACTTCATTCGAGATCTCTTCTCTTCACAACTCAGCATGTGGATGCTTAATAGTTGTATCATTGAAGCAGAAAAATATGGAGATCCGTCCATCGCAGACGGCAAGATTACTGTATCAGAGTTCTGCAAAATATTGCTTAATATAACACAAGATTTGCGAGATACTTACGTATATGGTGTTTTAGAAAATGGCATTAGACAAACGCCTGTTGAGAGGCAAGATGCCTTCATTCCATCTCACGAATTTGAGACGGAGATTTTATCACGTTTGAAAATTACTAGTAGAAAACTGCATGAAATTGTTGGGGATTTAGTTGCGTACGGTGAAAAAATCCAAGAGTACAAACAAAAAGATGGTAAACTTCCACGTTCATATCTTCATAAACTTGGTATTTTTTTGGATGTTTGGGCATCTCTTGAAATGGATCAATACTCAAAATTAATTGTTGCTGCATCTCAGGGAAAAAATTCACGTGTAGAAGCATTCTGCTTGGACCCATCGGTTGGAACTGCCATAATCAGAGATTTTCATGCATCGATTCACATGTCTGGTACTCTCGAACCCTTGGAGGAATACCGTGATTCTATGGGATTTTCTGAAGAAACTGAGCTCGTTTCATATCCTTCTCCATTCCCAAAGGAACGTAGGAAAATCCTGTTTGTTAAAGATGTGACGACTAAATACGGAGAAATCGTAAAAGATAATGAAATAATTTCTCGCATGGGTAGTTACATATCTGATATTTGCAACACCTTTTCAAAAAATACTATGGTGTTTTTTCCCAGTTTTAACACACTTTCTTTATTCCGAAATAACGGTGATTTTGCAAATATTCAGCGTTGTTTGTATGTTGAAGAGCAAGACATGTCTCAAACGGAACTCATGGACTTAATCTCTGAATTCAAGACACGTGGCAATCATGATAGTAACGGGGCTGCGCTTTTCTCGGTCATGGGTGGGCGCATAAGTGAAGGTATGGATTTTCCAGCAGAGCAGCTTGAGATAGCAGTAATAGTTGGCATTCCCTATCCAAAACCTACTGCAAGACAACGGGGACTACAGCGATATTATGACATGAAGTTTAGAAAAGGATGGGAATATACAGTAGAAGCGCCTACGGCAAGAAAAATACTGCAATCAATTGGCAGACTTATCCGTGATGAAAATGACCAGGGCATAGCGGTCATACTTGATCGAAGAGCACCGAGATTCAAACAATACATCCAAGACATGAAAGAATCAACCGATTTAATTGATGATATTAGACAATTTATCGACAATTCGTGATTTTTTGTAATGATTTTTAATAGTCCTTTTGCATTCTATATTTTTAATCAAAATTTGCAGTTTGCCAAATAAATGATTACTGCACACTGGCAAGGGGATTTTGTAATATGACAGTTGAGAGACGGCCGGTTAAACTAGTACTAAAAGATGATTCTATTTTTCACGGTTTTTCCTTTGGTTCTAAAAAACCAGTGGCAGGTGAAGTTGTATTCAATACAGGCATGGTTGGTTATCCTGAAAGCTTGACTGACCCATCTTACAGGGGACAAATCTTAGTTCTGACATATCCTTTGATAGGAAATTACGGTGTTCCAGGTTCTGAAAAAGAAGATAATTTGTTAAAATACTTTGAATCAGACAGAATACAAGTTCAAGGGTTGATAATATCTGATTATAGCAACGACTATTCACATTGGAATGCAAAAAAATCTTTGTCAGATTGGATGAAAGAATACAATATTCCGGGAATATTTGGCGTAGATACAAGGGCGTTAACTAAAAAATTAAGAGAAAAAGGAACAATGCTTGGAAAAATTGTTTACGGCAAAAAAAACATGCAATTTGAAGATCCAAATAAAAGAAATCTGGCAGAAGAAGTTAGCATCAGTGAACCCATTATTTACAAAAAAGGAAAGAAAAAAGTTGTAATTGTTGATTGTGGCACAAAGAATAACATCATACGAGCATTCCTTAGAAGAAATTTTACAGTTATCCGAGTTCCGTGGAATTATGATTTTCTAAACGAAAAATCAGACGGTGTTGTTATATCAAACGGCCCCGGAAATCCTAAGATGTGTAAAGAGACTATAAAGTATGTTAGAACTGCCCTGTCTAAAAATATGCCCGTTCTCGGTATTTGCCTAGGCTCTCAAATATTGGCACTTGCTGCTGGTGCCAATACTTATAAATTAAAATATGGCCATAGAAGTCAAAATCAACCATGTGTGGAGGTTGGAACTAAAAGATGTTATATTGCCTCACAGAACCATGGCTACGCTGTTGATGCTGATACTCTGCCTGAGGATTGGCGAGAGTGGTTTTACAATGATAATGACAAAACAAACGAGGGCATTATTCATATATCAAAACCATTTTTTGGAGCACAGTTTCACCCAGAAGCATCACCTGGTCCAGATGATACAGAATTTGTATTCGACATGTTCTTGAGGGCAATGAGATGAAAAAGAAACCAAAGAAAGTTTTAATTTTGGGATCAGGTGCGATAAGAATAGGTCAGGCTGGAGAGTTTGATTATTCTGGTAGTCAATCAATCAAGGCGCTGAAAGAGGAGGGCATTAAGACTGTCTTAGTAAACCCAAACATTGCCACAATTCAAACGTCCGATTATCTTGCCGATAAGGTGTACTTTCTACCTCTCACTGCTTTCTTTGTTGAGGAGGTTATAAAGAGAGAAAAACCTGATGGTATTTTACTTGCATTTGGAGGACAGACCGCATTAAATGTCGGTGTTGAGCTTGCTGAGAATG
>Ga0272442_10002079_pt1 | contig 29443 bp, 29 predicted proteins | sample SSMForm2O_FD_200262 | JGI IMG/M metagenome (GOLD analysis project Ga0272442, IMG submission 200262) | Marine sediment archaeal communities from Little Sippewissett salt marsh, Falmouth, MA, United States - SSM-Form-2O | ecosystem: Environmental > Aquatic > Marine > Wetlands > Sediment ...
GAGATTTGTCCAGGTTGGCGAGGGCGTGGACCGGGTAGTGGAGATCCTTTCGGGCCTCGCCCCAGGTGAGATGGTGGTCACCGAGGGCGTGGAGGATGTCTTCGACAGCGCAAAGGTCTGGATCCAGCAATAAAACCAAAGCTAACCGCAGTGGACGCTGAGGCTGCGCCGAGGACGCAGAGGAAACCTTTATGTGGGTTCAACCCAAAAAATATATATACCTTTCACTAAGGAGACAGCAATGGGTATTATCAGAGCTTTTGTAAGAAGACCTGTTCTGACAAGTGTTACCGTATTGATGGCAGTTTTTATTGGCTTTTATGCGTATTTTGAACTTGGTGTGGAACTTCTCCCAAGGGTTGATATACCTGTGGTTGTAGTCCAGACGATCTACAGGGGTGCAGGCCCTGAAGAGATAGAGAACCTGATTTCCAAACCCATTGAAGACACCCTGGCCCAGGTGGAGGGTGTGGACAAGATCGAGAGCTATTCCCTGGAGGGGATCTCCTTCGTGGTGGCCGAATTCGAATATGACATCAACCTCTCGGAGGCGACCCTGGACGTTTCCAACAGGGTAAAGACCATTGTGGGTCTACTCCCTGATGAGGCGGAAGACCCCATTGTCGAAAAATTCGACATCAATGCCCAGCCCTTCATGACCCTGGCCATCCTGTCCAACGACCCGGAGGAAAAAGCCTACACCATCGTGGAGGACAGGATCCAGAGGGAGATAACCCAGATACAGGGGCTTGCCAATGCAGATATCCTGGGCGGCATTAGAAGAGAGATCCATATCTACGTGGACCCTGCAGACATGGAGCAGTTCGGAATAGATATGCAGACCATTACCAGGGTAGTAGCCGCCAATAATCTCAACGATCCCTCGGGGCACATCGCCCGTGGAGACAGGGAACTTTCCATCAGGGTTATAGGAGAAGTGGACGATCCCAAACAGCTTGAAGAGATCAGGATACCTCTGAAGAACGGCTCATCCGTCAGGATAGGTGATTTCGCCAGGGTGGTGGATACCACCGAAGAGAAAAGGGGCTTTGCCCGGTACATGGGCAAGAATGCCATATTCGTAGACTGTATAGCCAGTCCCAATGCCAATATAGTCGAGATAAGCAAAGAGATAAGGAGCGAACTGGATACGATAAGGCAGTACATGCCTTCAGGTTACCAGATCATTATCACCAACGATGAAGCAGACTTCATATCTGAATCAGTTCGTAACGTCTTCAGGGACATGGGTTTAGGTATCCTCCTGACTGCCCTTATCCTCTACCTCTTCCTCAGGAGATTTTCTGTGACACTGGTGGTGGCCCTTTCCATGCCCACTGCGGTTATCGCCACTTTCATGCTTCTTTTTACGACCAACACGAGCCTTAACATCATGAGCACCCTCGGCCTTGCCATATCCATCGGCGTACTGGTCAACAATGCCATACTGGTGATAGAGAACATCTTCAGGTACAGGGATATGGGAATAGATCCCCTTGAAGCAGCTGAGAAAGGAACCGGTGAGATCGCTCTCTCTGTGCTTTCCACCACGGTGACCAACCTGGCGGTCTTTGTTCCCGTGGCCTTTATGGGAGGAATTGTGGGACAGTTCTTCAGCGATTTTGCCATAACAGTGGTCTTCGCTACCCTCTTCTCCCTTTGGGTTGCCATGACTTTCACTCCTATGGTTGCGGCCAGGATAAACTATGACGAGCCTTCACGGGTGAGCAGGTTCCTGACAGGATGGTTCCAGTGGATATATTCCTGGTTTGACAGGGTTCACCACAAGCTTGTCTCCAGAGCCCTTAACCACCCATGGCTTACCCTCCTGATATTTGTGGCCCTGTTTGCAGGTTCCATAACCCTCACAAGGCAGATCGGAGTTGAATTCCTCCCCAGGGCTGACCAGGGCGTTGTGACAGTGGAAGTTGAACTCCCCTCTGCCGTATCCCTGGGATATACGGAACGGATAACAAGACAGATAGAGGCTTTCGCGAAAGATCTTCCAGATGTAAAGGCAGTGGAAGTTCTTGCGGGAGGTACAGGTTCGGAACAGGGGGTCAACCAGGCCAGGATAAGATTGTTCATGAACGACAGGGAAGACAGGGCATCCACCTTTGAAATAGCAGATCAGCTGAGGCCCTTTATCGCTTCCATACCCGATGTTACCCCCATCATATCCGCCTTCACTTCAGGTGGTCCTCCAGGCAGAGCTCTTCAGATCGGAGTCATAGGTAACGAGATCGAAGAACTGGACAGGATATCCCAGAAGATCCTTCGCATCATGAGAGAGACAAAAGGTATTGTTGAAGCAGACGTTAACTGGGAACTGGGAAGACCCGAGATAGAGCTGAAAGCCAACAGATGGAGGATGGCCCAGCTTGAACTCGATGTGTCCCAGCTTGCAGACACCTCCAGGGCCTATATTACCGGTAAAGAGGCCGGAGTATTCCGTTCCGAAGGTAAGGAATATGACATCCTTGTTAAACTGGAACCGGAGAAGGTGGGAAATGTTTTCGAGCTTCCCGGACTTCCCGTTCCTACAAAAAGCGGATTTGTACCGCTGGCCATTGTGGCGGACGTGAACTATGGCCTGGGACCCACTACCATCCTCAGGAAGGACCGGAACCGCTATATGGCAGTGGAGGCGGATGTATCGGGGATAACTGTAGGTGAAGCTTTCAGCCAGATCCTTCCCAAGATCCAGGCCCTTGAACTGCCCCCGGGATATCGGCTGGATTTTGCAGGAGAGGTCGAATCCATCCAGGAGAACTTCAGGTTCATGATCCTTGCTTTTGGCATGGCGGTGGTCCTTACCTTCATGGTCATCGCGGCCATCCTGGAATCCTATCTTTTTGCTTTCATAATCATGCTCACCATACCTCTATCGGCCATCGGGGTTGTGCCTCTACTTCTTCTTACCAATGTGGCCATCTCGGTATACGGCCTGTTAGGCGTGATAATGCTGGTGGGACTGGTGGTGAACAATGCCATAGTCATCCTGGATTACGCGGAAATGAAGCGCAGAGAAGGGTATAGACCCTATGACGCCATAATGGAGGCCTGTCAGATACGTCTTCGCCCCATCGTGATGGCAGATATCACATCTGTCATAGCCATGATCCCCCTTGGTCTTGGACTGGGTGCAGGCGGTCCTTTCAGACAGCCCATGGCCATCGTTGTAATAGGAGGGCTCCTGGCAGGCGGCACCCTGGCTCTCTTCGCTATCCCCCCTGTTTACGAGAGGGTCTGGGCCTTCAGAGAATGGAGAAGGAAAAGAAAGGAAGCCTGATTTCCATGAAACATTGGAACCTGCCATTGATTTAAGAAAAAATAAGCCGGGCCTGTTTGGCCCGGCTTTCATTTTTTCAGTCTCTGCTATCTGGTGATCTTACCCTGATCCACACCTATGATCTCCGCCATGATGGAAATGGCGATCTCCTGGGGGGAACCTGCTCCAATGGAGATCCCGATAGGCGTGAAGATCTTTTCAAGATAGGCGGCGGAAACCCCCTTCTCCTTCAAAGCATTGAATAGAGCCTCTCTCTTGGCCCTGGAGGATAGCATGCCAACGTAGGAAAGGTCCCTGTTTTCCAGCAACCTCAGCACTTCTCCGTCCATGGCATGGGCCCTGGTACAAACAACTGCATAGGTTCCCTGGGAAAAGGGGATCTCCTCCAGCGCTTCTTCGAGGGGACCTGAAAAGGTTACACCCCAGGGTATCCTTTCCTTATTGGCAAATTCCTCCCTGTCGTCCCAGAGACAGACATCAAAACCTGCAAATGACGCCGCTTCAGCCACGGCAGCACCTACATGCCCCCCTCCGAAGATGATAACCCTTCGAACCCTTCCGATTATCTCCATAAATATCACCGTCGCCCCTCCGCAGATAGACCCCTCGGGAGCATCCACCTCTGCTGTCAGCTCGTCCCTGTAGACCTGGTGCCTCAGGCCTTTTTTCAGCATCATAAGACCTTCCCGGATAACTTTATGCTCCAGAAGACCCCCTCCTACACTGCCTACGGAACTTCCATCCGTATTCACCCACATTCTGGTCCCTATCCTGGAAGGGGTAGATCCGTTCTTGCCTATGACGGTACAGAGAACCCCGGGCATGTCATTTTCCATAGCCTTATTCAATGCTTCCAGTATTTCAGGATTCATTCCCTGCACCTCCGGAAAATATCTCGCCAAGCTTCAGACCAGTGAGTTCTTCTATTATTTCCTGGATCATCTGGGCCTTCCCCATTTTCCGGGTGATGTTCTCCCTGGCTCCAGGCTGAGAACCATAGATCTCAAGTTTTTCATTCATCCTTTCCCTGATGCTCCTTATAGTCGTATCTGACACAAGTTTATCTGCAAGATACAGCAGGGCTTTCTCGTCAAGGTCTTTAACTTCCCCGATCTCCATATGGTCTTCCACCAGGTCTGCAAGAAGGGGGAACCCCTGCTCCAGCAGGAAGGATGCCCCCTCTGCGTCATGGCAAGGCAGATGCCTTAAAAGGTCGTGCAGAAGGCAGGCCTTCTCGAGAAGTTCCATGTCCAGATGGACCCCATGGTTTCCAAGGATTTTGCCAAGGGTCAACGCCACCTCAGCTACTCTTTCCTGGTGGGCAATAACTGCTTCCGAAGTACCGGCCATTTCCAGCAGGGCCTGGATCTCCTGGATGTCAGGCAGTTCCCTGTTTTTTGAAAGACTGAGTATCTCTTCAAGGTCTTCGGGGGTGTCGGCATCTTTGAGTATGCCCCTGTCCGTTACCGGGCATATCTTTACTCCGGACTGGAGCGTATCCATAAACCCCCTGAGCCCCCTATCCCCTCCATAGTTAGCAATAGCATCGCAGAGCTTTCCTGATATCAGGGGAGGATGTCCTCTCTTGCCCAGGAAAGACGGTACCAGAATTCCGTCCTCAGGTAAAAATGAAGTGGCCAGGTATCGGATGGTGGAAGATCTGACAAGGGGTATATCACCTGGAAGGAAGAAAAACTGGCCATCAAACAGACCCATGGCCCTTACCCCTGCCTGAACTGAGGAGAACATACCCTCCTGATAGAGGGAATTATGCACCGTCACGCATCCGAGCCTTCGGGATTCCTGTTCCACTTCTTCGGACCTGAATCCGGTGACTACATAGACCTCTTCCACTCCACCACCCTTCAGGGAAGATACGGCCCTTTCCAGAAGGCTTTTTCCTCCTGCCCTGATAAGGGGTTTGAATTCCCCCATCCTTGAGGAGTAACCTGCAGCAGGGATCAAGCCCTTCAGCATGACTTGAAACACCACCTCTCGTATCCAAGAAGACCGGCTATTCCTGCTATGGTGGTACCGAAATAGAATATAGGTTTTTTATGGAACTCCAGGGTCTCCCTGACTGTATCAAGGGTTCCGTTACAAAGGGCGGACCCGGTAACAAGGGCTACGTCACACTCCGATGCCAGCCTTTCCAGATCTCTTCTGCCATGCCAGACCATGGCTCCATAACGGACATGTCCCACATTGGCGGGGTTCAGGTCCGTGACCCTCACCTGGTTCTGTCCGAAGACCTGGACGATGTTGCTTATGATGGCCGGGTTATAGCCTACGATACCGATGACAGAAGCGTGGCTGAATTTACCGGAAAGCTCCATGGCCATCTGTTTCCCGCAGAGATGGGGTTCCCTGTCCCTGCAGTGGATAGTGCCTTTGCTTATTCCAAGTTCACGGGCCAGGGCATTTATGGTCGCTATGGCAATGGTCCGGTTCTTTTCATTTTCCAGGGGAAGCGAAAAGACCTCATCAAGACTCCCCGTCCACCTGCAGGGTAAAGATGAGAACGCCTGCCCCCGGGATGAACGAAAGGTCACATCCACCAGTTTCTCCACTCCCCCCAAAAGGGGGAAGTCCCTGTATGGAGAGGGATCTCCTATGGCCTCCTCCACCCCCAGGGGTTCAGCATGGACCTGTTCATCCATGGATATATCCGTTTCATCCATCCTTTGCAGTATCTCCCTGCGTGCTTCCTTAAGAGAATCTTTCACTTTTCTGTGTCCTTTACCTTATTCCGGCATTCCGAACATCTGCCATAGATCACAAACTGTTTACCTGCCACCTCGAAATCCGGGGGTACTTCCACAAAAGGTATAGCCTGATCAGGCAGACAGAACATACGGCCGCATTCCATGCAGAGGAAATGAGGGTGTCCTCCGGGACATCCTTCCACGTCCTTCGGGTGGGCACAATATCTCCATGATCCGTCAGTTCCCAGGACTCCGTGAACAAGTCCCTTTTCCAGGAGAAGATTCAGGCTCCTGTAAAGGGTTACCCTGTCAAAATTCCGGAGTTGCTCCTGGGAACTGATGTCTCCATGGGAAACAGGATGGCCCAGTTCATACAGCACGGCCAGTATCTCCCGACGGATCCTGGTGATCCTGATATCAGCCTCCTGAAGGGCTTCTTCTGCTTTCTGATAACTCATGGCTCAAATCTCCCGGGGCAAAGTTCTGCAGCCCAGGCCGCGGGTCCCCCAGCGGGAAACCTCTTCCCTGTCAGGATAAACTCCCGCAAAGACCAGGGGTAATACCAGGTCCAGGGTAGTCCATTCGAAATAGAGCACTCCTGCCGGAACCCCGATTACCGGGACCTCCCCCACCATGGCAAGTTCCAGGTTGCATCCTGGAAGAGTGGGCACCCTGCGGAATAGTATCTCCGATGCCACCTTTTCTATGGCAGCACGGGTCGTGTCATCCGCATCCACGCTCATGCCGCCTGTGCATATGACCAGCTCGGCACCATTACCGATAGCCTCTGTTATGGCAGAAGAGATCCTTTCACAACCATCCCCGGTATTAACGGAAATACATAACTCTCCTCCCAGATCCTGAACCCGGGGCGAGATCTTCTCCCGGGACTGATCCCTTATGAGCCCCTCCTCAACCTCCGACCCCGTCGAAAGGAGGGCGGTACGAAGTGGATGGTAGGGCCTCACATGAAATTCCGACATCCGGGAGGCAACCCTTTCAAACTCATTCCGGTCCATGAAAACCGGAATGATCCGGAAAGAGGCAACATCATTTCCTTTATGGACCCTGGAGTAACGGGGAAGACATGATAAAAGAAAATCTTCCGAGGCATTTACCGAGTGGACCATCTCTTCATCGTAAAGGAGAAGTCCCCTGCAGGTTGCACTTAAAGAGATCTTCCCCTCTTCGGGATCCGAAGCTCTCAGATTTTTCCCCATGAGCCTGCCTGCCATGGAACGGGCGGCTTCATCCTCATGGATTTCCTCATCCGACAGGTCCAGGATGTAGAGATGTTTCTTGCCCATGGACAGGAGGACCTGTATATCTTCCTCCCGGATGATATGTCCTTTCCTGAACCGGGCTCCTTTTATACCCTTTTCAGGATCGATCTGGGTTATATCATGAGGGATCTCCAGGCCAACTGCCTTTTCGATCCCTATTTTTCTAACAGCCAGGATCTCCACAACCTTTCAGATTTCCCTTTCCTGCTCTCAAGTCCTATTATTTGCCATCCCCCATCATAATGCAACAGAGTTGCAGGTGATGGGCCAGAAAAAAAGCCGGGCTTCTGCCCGGCCCTGATCTCAGTTTATGGCCCCTTTAATGCTATTATCCGCAGCCTCCGCAGGAAGAACACTCTCCGTAACAATCCTTGTCCTCTGCTCCCTTCCTCATATCACTCCAGATGGGAAGGTAAAGGTCCAGGATCTCCTGGATATCCCCGGCACAGCATTTTCCGGAAGGGTTCATGGTAGAACAGTCCTTTCCTGTACATGCCCCGGTTATCCGTTTTATGTCATCCAGGTTCTTCGCACCCTCCACGGTTATGGCTGCGAGGATCTGCATCTTGTTCACATCCTTGCAGTAACAGACCGTTTCATTTCCACCTTTTTCAAGCCATGACATGAATATCTTCCTCCATTATGGATTGGTCTTTATGAAATTCTCCACTGCTTCCCTTATCTGTTCTCTTACCGCCCTGGCCCTGGCCAGCATTTCATCCCATTCTCCCTTAAAAGCACCTATATCGTCAAAGGGCCAGTTGATCTTCTTCTGCTGTCCCGGAAATATGGGGCACCGGGCTGCCTTCGCCTCGTCGCACACTGCTATTATGTAATCGTAATGTCTTCCCTGTTCAAAGAACTCCATGATACTGTTAACAGGGTTCCCGGAAATATCTATCCCCACCTCTTTCATTACCTCCACGGCAAGGGGATTGATTCCCGGGCCAGGTTCCAGTCCTGCACTCTCGGCTTCAAAGCGCCCATCCCCAAGCATGTTCAGAAAGGCCTCTCCTATCTGGCTGCGGGCAGTGTTCTGGCCACATACGAACAATACCCTGATCTTATCCTCCATCATCTATAACCTCCACGAATGGGATCTGCTTTTCAATTCCCCTCATCCCTGTTCTTTGTCCCCAAGGCCATTCTAACGGTCCGGGCAGAGTTCAGCACAGCCAGCAGGGCCACTCCCACATCGGCGAATACGGCCTCCCACAATCCGGAGATACCGGCAACTCCAAGAATAAGGACCGTTACCTTCACACCCAGGGCAAGGATGATATTCTGCCATACTATCTTCCTGGTCTGCCTTGCGATGGAAATGGCATCTGCCACCTCTGAAGGCCTGTCGCTCAGGATCACCAGGTCTGCGGTTTCGATGGCAGCCTCGGAACCAAGGCCTCCCATGGCGACTCCCACATCAGCTGTGGCAAGAGAGGGGGCATCGTTGATACCGTCACCCGCAAAAAGGACATTGCCTCCCGCTTTCTGTCGAAGGGACCTGACATAATCTGCCTTCTCATGAGGGAGCAGTTCCGCACTGTAATCCTGGATATCCAGGGCTGAAGAAACGTATCTTGCCACTCCGTACCTGTCCCCGGTGAGCATGGATATCTGTCTTATACCAAGGACCCTAAGCCTGCTTACTGCTTCTGCTGCGTCACTACGGATAACATCAGAAACAACGATATAACCAAGATATCGACCGTCCCGGGAAAGATGGACCACCGTACCGGCCTCTTCCACCATGGATACGGCTATACCCTCATTTTCCAGGAGTGCAGCTGTTCCCGACAGGATGACCCTGCCATCATGGACAGCCCTGACACCTTTTCCCGGGATCTCCTCCATTTCAACATGTAAGGACTTGGGGCTTTTCCCCCAGGCCTTCATGATGGACCGTGCTACAGGGTGATTGGAGTTCATTTCGGCCACCGCTGCGATCCTTAACAGGTCTTCAGGATCCACTCCCTGAACTGGACGGAGAGAAGTCACCTCAAAGGTTCCCTCTGTGAGAGTCCCTGTCTTGTCAAAGATAACTGCGGTCACCTCGGTAAGTGCATCGAGCACATTTCCCCCCTTGACGAGAAGGCCATGTTTCGATGCTGTGCCTATTCCCCCGAAGTAACCCAGGGGTATGCTAACCATAAGGGCACAGGGGCAGGAAATTATAAGGAGCACCAGAGAACGGTAGATCCAGGCAGAAAAGTTGCCATAACCAGCCAGGGGAGGGATAAAGGCTACAAGAAGGGCCAGGAGGACCACAGAGGGTGTGTAGTAACGGGCAAACTTCGTTATGAACCTCTCGGTGGGAGATTTCTGGGCCACTGCGAATTCCACCATCTCCAGTATCCTGGCAATGGCAGTTTCCCTGAAGATAGAGGTGACCCTGATCGTCAGAACCCCGGAAAGGTTGATGCTCCCCCCGTAGAGTATCTTCCCAGCTTCTGCAGAGACAGGTACAGGTTCACCAGTCAGGGGGGAAGTATCCACCAGAGAAGAACCTGTAAGCACTTCTCCATCCAGGGGTATCTTTTCTCCTGGTTTGACCAGGATCAGATCACCAGGCCCCACTTCTTTGGGAGAAACCTCTATCACCTCATCATTCCTGAGAAGATTTGCAGAAGTAGGTCTTGAGGCAATAAGGGCCTTTATGGAGTTCCTGGAATTCGAGGCTGCCAGTTCCTGGAAGAATTCTCCCACGCTGTAAAAGAGCATGACCCCCACGGCCTCACCGAAGAAGCCAAGGGCGATAGCAGCAAAGGTGGCCATGGTCATCAGGAAGAATTCGTCAAAGAGGTTCCCTACGGCAAGGTTTCGAACAGCTGAGGCAATTACTTCGTATCCTGCGATCAGGTAAGCCAGAAGGAACACTCCGTAATATCCCATTGAATAGGGCGTCTGTCGGAGCTGTTCCCCAAAGAGCATCCCTACTCCGAAAAGGACCGCTGCCAGCAGCAGCTTCTGGACCTCTTTGCGGTTCTCTTCTGTCTTAAGTGCATCCATAATACCCCGGCCTTTTAACTTTGAATCCTCATGAGGCACATGGACAAGAGACTCCACTTCCACCTGGGGTTCAATTTCCCGGATCACCCCTGAAAGGATATCCCGGTCCACTTCATCACCATGAAGGGTGAGGAGACCTCTTTCAAAATCAATGGAAACTCCGGTTACGCCCGGGAGGTTTCCCAGGGCTTCTTCCATCCTGGCTGCACAGCCTCGACAACCGAGATCTTTCAATCTGTATTGCTTCATCTTTCCCTCCAGACCCGAGGGTTGGATCCCTCTTTATCTCTTAACCTGTGAACCACCCGAAAAAGGTACCGGCCATGGTTGAAAGGACCACCACCAGGCCAACGTAGACAAGGGTTTTCTTAGTACCGAGAACGCTTCTTATCACAAGCATATTCGGTAATGAAAGGGCAGGCCCCGCAAGGAGAAGGGCCAGTGCCGGCCCCTTGCCCATTCCAGCTCCCAGGAGTCCCTGCAGAATAGGAACCTCAGTAAGGGTGGCAAAATACATGAGAGCACCTGAAAGGGCGGCAAAGAAGTTCGAGAAAAGCGAATTCCCTCCTACAAGACCTGCAACCCAATGGCTGGGTATAAGAGCTTCATGTCCCGGTCTCCCGAGAAGGAACCCTGCCACCATCACTCCTGCGAAAAGCAGGGGGAGAACCTGCAGGGCATAGCCCCAGGTGGAATCCATCCATTCCTTTCTCTCCTCGCCTGAAAACCAGAAAAAGGAAGTGAATAAAACGGATACAAGAGCAGCAGCGGCAATATACCACTTGACGGAAAAGACAGCTCCCCAGATATCCCCGGGCACCTTTGGAGCCGCCCAGTTGGCAAATACCAGAAATACCACCAGGCCTGCCATATGACATACAGTCTTCCATAAGGGACGTGAAGGCACCTCTTCATCCGTCAAGGCAAAACCATCCTGCCGTTCGCGCTCCTCATGACGGAAAATGAAAGCCATTGAAATCCCGATGATAATGCTGAAAACCACTGCTCCCACGGCCCTTGCCACACCCAGTTCAAAACCGAGGACCCTCGCCGTAAGGATTATAGCCAGCACATTGATGGCCGGCCCGGAGTAAAGGAATGCCGAAGCAGGACCCAGGCCTGCTCCCCTGCTGTAGATCCCGGCGAAAAGGGGCAGCACTGTGCATGAACAGACCGCGAGAATGGAACCGGAAACGGAAGCTACACTGTAGGCAACTATTTTCTTTGCTTTTGATCCCAGGTATTTCATTACTGACTGCTGACTGATAAATACACATATAGCCCCGGCTATGAAGAATGCGGGGACCAGGCATAGAAGTACATGTTCCCTGGCATATTCATGGATCATGGCCAGAGCTTCTATTGCCGCTCCTCCGATCCTTGGACTATCCACGGGAAGAAAATAGAAAAATCCGAAGAAAAGGGCGATATAGAGAAATTTCTTTTTATTATCCATCCAGGCAATAACTCCTTTCATCTATGTGAACAATGTTTCACATATTAAACTTAAAAAGAACCCGATGGAAGATTTCATCGGGGAAACATCCGGAAGACATGTGTCAAGGATATTACCTGGAAAGCAACTCCCTCATCTTCTCGTCAGTGGGAACCTTCCCGGCAACAAGGACCTTCCCATCCACAGCAAGTCCAGGTGTGGACATTACGCCGAACTGCATGATATCCACGATCTGAGTGATCTTCTCCATCTCGTAATCGATACCAAGCTCCTTAGCTGCCTTCTCGGCCACTTCTGCCATCTTCTTGCACTTCGCGCATCCAGTACCAAGTATCTGTATCTTCATTTCTTCAACTCCCATTTCAATTTTGGATTTTGGATTTTGGATTGAAACCCAAAAGCAACGACAAACCTTGAACCATTTCAATTTTGGATTTTAGATTTTGGATTGAATCTCAAATTCAAAACCATAAAACCTCTCTCAACACGGTATCTCCGTGGTGAACAGGTTTTATACTTTGGTTTTCTCTCCGCAGGTGCAGGTCAGCAGAGAAGCTTCCGGTTCCTGACCCTGGGCGACGAACTCAACACATTTCAGGAGCGTAGCCAGGCATTTCATCCTGAGGCTGTAATAGATATGAAGCCCCTCTCTTCTATCATCAAGGATATCCAGGCTCTTCAGCAAAGCCAGGTGTTTGCTTATGCTTGTCCTGTCAAGGGTAAACTTCTCGGCTATATCGCAGACGCACATTTCACCTTCCGACAGGGCTTCAACAATGCCTATCCTTGCAGGATGGGCAAGTCCCTTGATGATGGCCGCTTTCTTTTTCTGGATCTGATCCTTCATCCCGGGTGTTCACCTCCCAAATATGTGCATATATTACCACATATTCACATATGAGCAAAGATATCCCTTTGAAAAATATCTCCCGCATTAAAAGTCAATGATCCAATAAGATCCATTAAGCCTTAATGGCAAAAAATGCTCTTTCTTTTCAGCCTTTCCCTGCCCTTGTCCAATTCTGCACTTTTTCAACCATCATACAGAGTTTAAGATTCGTGTATCAGGAAGAGAATGCCCTTACTCTTTTTCTTGCCTGAAGGGGACATTTTGTTCCATCTCATACGGAAGAGGTGTGAAGATATGAAGGTCCAGGTGATAGGAAGGGTATGTCCGGATGTTGACAAGGTATTAGAGATGACAAAGTCCACCCTGGAAGAACTGGGGTTGAAATGCGATGTTGAAAGAATTACCGAGACCGATGATATCATCCACAAGTTCGGCATGGTACATATCCCTGCCCTTGCAATAGACGGCAAGGTGATATTTGCCGGTCATGTCCCCACTGATGAAAAACTCAGGAAGACACTTTCTCACATTAAAGCATAGAGCAACTCCCCATTACACACCCCATGAACACCAGAAGGGCCTCCGGTCTAAATCCCCCGGAGGCCCTTCTGGTCTGTAGAAATCAGTTTCTGTAAATGAGATTGCAGTCACACTCCTGATCAGCAGGATCAGAACTGGACCTGCTCCGACCTTGCAATGATCTCTTCCTGGTGGTCGCTGTCAAGGTCTACGAAGTAGTCGCTGTAGCCCGCCACCCTTACGAGGAGATCTCTGTAGTTCTGGGGATTGGCCTGGGCATCCCTGAGAGTGTCCGCGCTCACCACGTTGAACTGCATATGGTGGCCGTTGAACTTGAAGTAGGTCCGGATCAGGTTCATGAACTTTCCTATGCCCTCATCTCCCTGCAGCACCGAGGGAAGGAACTTCTGGTTCAGGAGGGTGCCTCCTGTCTTGACCTGGTCCATCTTGCCCAGGGATTTGACCACTGCGGTAGGTCCGTTCCTGTCAGCCCCGTGCTCCGGTGAGGTCCCGTCGGATTCAGGCATTCCGGCAAGTCTGCCGTTGGCAGAAGCTCCAAGCTTCTTTCCGAAGTAGATATGGCAGGTAGTGGAAAGCATGTTCAGATAATACTGGGTGCCCTTGGTATTCGGTTTACCTTCTATGGTCCTGTTCAGGGAGGCGAAGACTCTCTGCATGATACTGTCGGCATAGTCATCATCATTGCCGAAGAAGGGTGTGTGGTTGAACAGGTACTGCCTCACATCTTCCCGGCCTTCGAAGTTGGAAAGAAGATAACCGTTCAGTTCGGGCAGGGTCCATTTACCTTTCTCAAAAACATGTTTCTTTATGGCGGAAAGGCTGTCCGTAATGGTCCCGATACCACAGCACTGAATGTAATTGGTATTGTAACGGGGGCCGCCATTGTAGTAATCCTTTCCGTTCTGTATACAGTCCTCTATCACAACCGAAAGGAAGGTGGCAGGAACTTCCTTGCCGTACATCTTCTCGATGATGTTATTCACCTTTATCTTAAGATCCACTATATATTCAAGCTGTTTCTCAAAGGCTTCGTAAAGATCCTCGAAGGTGCTGAACGATCCCAGGTCACCGGTCATCAGGCCGATCTGCTCTCCTGTCATCGGATCCACACCGTTGTTCATGGCAAGCTCAAAGATCTTGGGTACATTGAGATATCCTGTTAGTATGTAGGCTTCCTTCCCGAAACATCCTGTCTCGATACATCCACTGCAGCCGCCGCCCCTGGCATCTTCCGGGGTCTTCCCGGCCCTTACCTGTTCTGCCACCACAGCATCGGCATTGAAAACCGAAGGATATCCGTATCCCTTCCGGATCACTTCGCTGGCTTTCTTGAGGAAATGATCCTCTGTGACCTGGCTTACCTGTACATTCACCTGGGGCTGGAGAAGATGGATCTCGTCAAAAGCCTCGAGGACAATGTAGGAAACCTCATTGACACCTGATCTTCCATCCCTTGTAAGACCTGCCAGGTTTATGTTGGTAAAGTCGTTGTAAGTCCCGCTTTCCTGGGCGGTCACTCCGACTTTTGGAGGTGCTGGCTGGTTATTGAACTTGATAAGGAAACATTCCAGCAGTTCCTTTGCCTCTTCACGTGTCAGTGACCCGTCTTCGATCCCTTTTTCATAGAAGGGGCCCAGATGCTGGTCCAGGTGTCCGGGGTTCATGGCGTCCCAGCCGTTCAGTTCCGTTATAGTGCCCAGATGTACGAACCAGTACATCTGGAGAGCTTCATGGAAGGTCCTGGGGGCATGGGCAGGAACCCAGCGACAGACTTCGGCGATCTTCTTCAGTTCCTCTTTCCGCTTCGGGTCATCTGTGGCTTCGGACATCTTCTCTGCAAGATCAGCATGCCTGTTTGCAAAAAGGATGGCGGCATCGCAGGAAATGAGCATGGCCTTAAGCTCCTCTTCCTTGTCGATGGCCTCGGGGTCATTCAGAAAGTCCAGCTTTGCAAGGGATTCCTTTATCTCTTCCTTGAAATCCAGCATGCCCTTGGAGTAGATGTTCTCACACAGCGTGGTATGTCCCGCTGCCCTCTGTTCCATGAACTCCGTGAACATTCCTGCAGCGTAGGCGTTCTTCCACTCTTCCGGCACCACCTGGAATATACGGTCTCGCATGGTGCGGCCTCTCCAGTAGGGGACCACTTCCTTTTCATATGTTTCAATGTCCGCAGGGTCCACATCATAAGAGGTCATGGGCCTTGAGTCCAGGACCCTCAGGTCCTCCCCGGAATGGCAGTTGAGCTCTGGAAATGTGGATACTGATTTGGGGCGTGGACCTCTTTCTCCCACGATAAGTTCTTCCTCGCCGATGTATATGGACTGTTTCTCCCAGAGATTTTTGAAATTCAGTGCCCTCATAACAGGTGAAGAATACTTCCCTGCATTCTCCCTGTAGAACTCCGTGATCAAAAGGGCCCTTTCTATGGAAATAGACGGCTTTGTATTCAGGCTTTCTGTTCTAAGTTTTTCAACTCTTGGGTTCATCTTTTCATCCTCCTATCCTGGCTTCAATTCCCACTTTGCAGAACAACTCCTGGATCTGATTCATCTTTTCTTCCTCTGGCGGAAGAATTTCCGCCAGTTTATAAAGACTGTTGAGATTGGCATATTTGGATTTCCCGAAATCGTGATAGGGCAACAGGTTAACCTGGAAAGCCCCTTCCAGGGTTTTCAGGTAATCTGCTGTTGCAGCCATATTTTCCAGGTCATCGTTGATATCAGGGATAACGGGGATCCTGATGAATATCCTGGCTCCGCTTGCTGCAAGGGCCCTCAGGTTCGACAGGATAAGTTCATTTCTTACACCTGTGTACTTCAAATGCTTCTCGGGATCCATTACTTTCAAGTCATAAAGAAAGAGGTCTGTGTGAGGTGCGATCTCCATCAGGTTATCCAGAGGCGAAAAACCAGTTGTATCTACTGCCCTGTGGATACCCTCTCTTCCGCAGGCCTCAAGAAGGGCCTTAAGGAATTCAGGCTGACCAAGAGGCTCTCCACCAGAGAAGGTCACTCCACCTTCTGAATCATCGTAGAAGGGTATATCCTTACGGATCTCTTTCATGAGATCCTTCACAGAAATTGTATATCCCATCATCTCGAGGGCCCTGGTGGGACACTTCTCTGCACAGATCCCACAGGAATTGCAATGGACTGAGTCTATGGTGATACCACCCTCCGAGGCCAGGTACAGGGCAGATTCAGGACATGAAGAGATACAGGTTCCACAACCAATGCACCTGTTACGACGGTAGACAAGCTCCGGTTCAGGATTTATCCCTTCAGGGTTATGACACCACCAGCAGGACAGGGGACAGCCTTTGAGAAAAACCGTGGTCCTGATCCCCGGCCCGTCATGAAGGGAATATTTCTTGATGTTGAAGATGATCCCGTTTTTCAATAACTGTTCTCTCCTTCAGGGTGATCCAGTTCCTGGGCACTGGCAAAATAATATTTCTTGATATACCTTTCCTGGACAGCGTATGACCAGTGAACATCTCTCACAAAACTGGCAGCACCCTCGAAATCTCCGTTTTTGAGAAGCTCCACCAGTTGGCTGTGTTCGCCCACTGAATCGATCTCCCATTGCTTTACAAAACCCTTTTTCCTTGGGAAATCGTAGAGTCTCTGCTTGTAGATCCTGAGCATCTGGATCAGGTCAAGGTTCTGCGACATATCGATATAGGTATCGTGGAAAGCCAGGTTTTTAGTGTAGAAAGTATCAAAGTGATTCCTTTTCAGGGCAAGGGACATTTCCCGGTTCAGCTCGTCCATCTTTTCTATATCCATTTTCCGGAACTTGGAGGCGTTATTCACAATAGCAGTACTTTCCAGGGAGCCAATGATCTCGTAGAGATTCGCGATCTGGGGCAGGTCGAGATTCCTCACCATAACACCACGCCTGGGAAAGATCCTCACAAAACCCTCCGCTTCAAGCTGAAAAAGGGCATCCCGAAGAGGGGTTTTGCTTATACCCAGGCTTTTCGCCATATCAGCAAGATTAAGGAACTCTCCGGGTTTTACAGAACCGTCGTTCATCTGGCCACGTAGAAAAGAATATACCTGCTCCCTCAGTGACTTTACCGGTGAAGGCAACATATCAGCAACCCCTATTCTTTCTTGACCCTCCAGTATTGTATGTAATGTATCAGTGCTGTTTTAACAAAATTACCACAATTTATCCTTCAGGTCAAAGATTGTGTTCACAAAAACAAGGTTCCCGCACCGCATAGAAAGAGACCCTATCCTTCAGCCCCCAACCCCCCGAATAAAGCCTCTTTTCAACCTTGAATTATCTATATATCAGCCCCGTCAGGAACTCTCAGGGAACTGTTTATCCTTAGAGGGCTTCTTTTGCTTCAGCTCCAACTAATTCTCTATTCCTGGACCGGAATGGCTAATGCCGAGGGACAGATAGCCAATCCCCCTTTTGCGGTACACCTAAGCTCAGGAGGCATCATCTTTCCCACTGCGTACATGGCATCGATGGTCTCATCCAGGGGCACCGGGTTGTCATATCCTCCCATCACAAGGTCCGCACACAGGAAGGCATTTGCTGCTGCAGCAGCGTTGCGGGTATGGCAGGGAATCTCCACGAACCCCTGTACCAGGTCGCAAACACTTCCCATAGTGTTCTGCAGGGAAATGGCAGCCGCATTCAGGGCTTCTTCGGCTGTTGCTCCTGCATACTCTGCAACACCCGCAGCTCCCATGGCACCAGCCACACCTATTTCCACCTGGCAACCAGCGACCTCGGCAGCGAAGGTGGCCCTTTTAGCCACCACCATGCCTACAGCAGATGCAGCGAACAGGGCCCTGGCAAGATCCTCTCCCTCAAGACCCATTTCCTGCCTCATGGTCACGAAAACTCCCGGTACTGTTCCCGCAGAACCGGCTGTTGGTGCAGCACAGACCAGTCCTTTGGCTCCGTTTATGTGCATCACCGCCATGGCCCTTGCAGCCGCCCTCGTATGAAGACCTCCCACAGCCAGCCTGTTCTCCTTTTCAGCTTCCATAACTTTTCGAGCAGAAGGATAAAGAAGCTTCATCGGGGGTATACTCTCAGCCAATCCTGCCTCGGCTGCCTTCTCCATTACCCAGTAACGGCGAAGCATCTCCTTTGTGACCTCTTCTTTTGAGAGACCAAGCAACCTCGCTTCGTATTCCATGGCGGCCTCTCCGAGGGAGGCCTTGTTTTCTTGACACCAGTTGAGTATTTCCTCTCCGGATTCGAACAGTGGTTCCCCGACTTTAGGGAAGAATACCGGCTCACCCACCAGGACCTGATTGACCTTATCCATTCCTTTTAGTACTTTCAGAAGTTTCTCTTCTGGCGGATAAAGCAATGAAAGCTGGTTGAAGCAATATCCTTCAGCACATTTCTCCTCTTTCCAGTAAGTTCCCTCAGGGGAGGGAAGCTCTTTACCCGGGCTTTCTGTCGAAAAGACCATCACTTCGTAGGTATCACCGCCAAAATCGGTGCTGAATCCGTTCACATGAGTGAATTTTACAGCCCCTCCTCCAATGGACCTGGCACAGACAGTTACCTCTCTTCCACTTTGCCCTTTCATGCGGACATCGGCCACGTTGGGATGGTCCTTTACCGGCAGATCCTCCACCGGGAAAGATATATGGATACCCCTTTCTTCCGCTTCTTCAAGAGCTGTATAGAAAAGATCATCTGTTATTTCAAGTCCCATCATACCCACAGCAAAAGCCTTGTCGCTTCCCTGCTGACGGAAAACCTCACCGTAGGAACCGTCCTTATCGAAGGCACAGACCACGGATACAGGGTTTTCCCCCAATATGTAGCGGCAAACCCTTCCTATATGGAAGCTTGCCGCAGTGTGAGAACTGGAAGGACCGTGCATTATCGGCCCCAGTACATGGTTGAAAATGGAGACGGACATCAAAGTTCACTCCTTTGGAATATCTGTTTAACACCTGAAGGAAAACCGTAAAAAAATTCATCAAGCTCCCAGGGAAAGGACATGGACCGCATTCTTGACAGGACCTTGCAATAAATCCCCCCGGAAAGAGGATATCCTCAGGATGCTGATTCGTATTCAGTTATGTTCTTCCTTGACCGAAGCCCCTCCAAAAAGACTGAAACCTTTGAAATATTCCGCAAAGGGAGGCTCAGGCCATTTCTTTTTCACAGCCGTTCTCGACAAAGCCCCACAGATCATGGCACCCCAGAAACCATGGGGTGACCTGGTGATCATGGCAAAGAAAAAGAATCCGAAACAAAGGGCCGCGAAAAAATTACGATAAAATTTCATTTCATCACCTTACCAAGGCACTCCCAGCACCACATGGGGAAGGAAAAGCACCAGTTTTGGACAATATGCCGTGAATAGAAGCACAGGTCCCCAGCACAGGAGGATGAACCATAAGGCGGGCGTCATCATCTCGTCAATTGGAGCGTTGCCTAATCGACCTCCCAGGTACAAGACAGGTGCCGCAGGAGGTGTGATACAGCCCAGACCGGTATTGACCCCAACAATGGCAGCATAATGAATGGGGTTGAATCCCAGTTCCATGATAATGGGCATCATAATTGGTGTGGTCAGCACAACGACACTGATATCGTCCATGAGCATTCCCATGATGACCAGGAAGATATTTATCATGAACATGATCACCCAGCGGTTATCAGAAACGGCATAGAACAGGGCCAGCATCTTTCCGGGAAGGTCTTCCAATATGTAGAGACGGCTAAGCATGGATACGGAGTAAAGCATGACCATGATAACTCCCGTGGTTATTGCAGATTCCACCACCACTTCGTATAGGCTCTTCAGATTCAGGCCCTTATAAACGAACATTCCCACGGGAATGGCATAAAGCACTGCCATGGCTGAAGCCTCGGTGGTGGTCATGATACCCCCGTAGATACCTCCAAGAACTATGATGGGCAGCATCAATGCCGGCAGGGCAAGTTTTCCCCTCTTTTTGAAGAGTTCCCATTTTTCATCGCTGGTCCTCTTGTGAGCTACCAGGACGCTTTCATTGTTCCGAAGAAGCCACATGTTCACCAGGCATATCAGGGTGGTGGTCAGTATTCCCGGACCCACTGTGGAAAGGAAGCAGGCAAGTACAGACTGGCCGCTTATCCAGGCAAATATGATCAGTGTAGCATTGGGCGGGATGAGTAATCCTAAAAGTGAGGCGTTGGCCATCAGGGCTGCTGCATGTCCCCTTGGATATCCCTCTGCTCTGAATCTCGGGAACATGATGGAACCGATACAGGACAAAGTGGCACAGGCCGCTCCGGATATGGAGCCAAAGACCGCACAGGAGATAGTACCCACCACTCCGAGGCCTCCCCGGAGGTGACCCACAAAGACATCCACCAGGTCTATGAGCTTTTCTCCGATCTTGCCTCTTTCCATTATGCCTCCAGCCATTATGAAGAGTGCGATAGCGATGAGGGAAACTGAATTCATCTGTGTGAATCCGTAGGGAAGAAGCTGACTCGCCTGATAACCTTCTCCGGCAGGACCTCCGAAGAATATGAGCCATGCGGAGGATGCCATGAAGCTGATAGGAACTGGAACACCTATCATGAGTGTTACCATGAGGATAATGAGCGCTATAAAGATCATTTCTTATCCCTCCCGAACAGGGCAAGGGTGCTCTGGACAAGATCCCTGGTAAAATATAAGGCCATGAATATCAGCCCTGAGAAAACCGCTAAATAGGATGTCCACAGGCTGATCCGCCAAATAGTGGTTTTGGGAATGGCTATCCCCGTACCCAGGGGCCCCATGAATCCGAACATGAAGAAATCATATCCATACCATACAAAGAGAAGGGTCACTCCAACTGTGATGAGATCCTTCACAAAGATCATGCTTTTCTTTACGATCCCTGGAGGCAGGTAGGCATGGACCAGGTCCGCTGAGACGTGGGTCTTGTTGAAGGCTCCGATGGAAGCACCCATAAAATAGAGCCAAAAAGCCAGGAGCTTGACCCACTCCTCGTATCCGTAGAGATCTCCCTTTAGGACATACCGGACAAAGGTGGCTGCACAGATCAGAATTGTCAACAGCACGGACGTAACGAAGCAGATAATGGAACAGGAATTTACGGTTATTTTGTCGAAGATGTTTCTCGGCACCTTTGCCGGGCATGGGCACTCAGGTGCAGAGGTACATGTATTTTCAGCATTATTATCTGACACTAAAAGTCCCCCTAACGAACGTTACGAGATTCCGGGAAGGGATTCTCCCTTCCCGGAATCTCGTAGTTTATGGATAGAATATAGAAAGAAAAAATGGCATCTCTCCTATTTAGGTGCCAATTCTTTCCTGAACTCGTCCATGAGTTCCTTGGTCATGTTCTTTTCAAGCTTTGACCAGGTAGTGGCACAGGCTTCCGCTATGGGTTTAAGTTCTTCCTTAGTATAGGTGTGGACCTCGATACCCTTCTCTTTCATGAGGTCCATGTAATGCTGATCAAGATTTTTGGCGTTATCGATACTGGCAATAGTGGCTTTGGTCATGACATCCTGAATGATCTTCTGGTCTTCGGGGCTGATCTTTTCCCATGTTTTGACACTGATCATGTAGTTCAGGCATTCAATTGAGTAATTGGTCATGTACCAATGCTTGATAACATCTCCAAGGATCGTGTAAGCTGCGGCTACAGGATAACCGTTCACGCCGTTACAAACACCGGTCTGCATGGACTGGTAGACGTCGGCGTAGGGAATAGTAACTGTGCGGTAACCCATGGCTTCTGCTGCAAGTTTGTAGACGTCCATGTTGGGAACACGGATAAGCACTTCCTTATTGACACCAGGCTTGAGAGGCTCCACTGCCGGTTTGGTGGTGCCCGTACCGATCATACCTTCGATGAAGAAACCGAGAAGTTTAACACCAAGTCTCTCGTTGAACTCGTTCATCTTTGCGAAGAGCCATCCATCCGGATGGAATACCCTTTTGGCATCCTCGTAATCAGTGACATAACCGTTGATGTAGACAAGCTCCATCCTGGGGTCAAACTGGCTGGGAACAGAAATACTGGACATGTCGATGGTGCCGCGGATCTGCTCTTCGTAGACCAGAGTGTAGTCTCCAAGCTGGTTGGCGGGATAGACCTTTACCTCGATACGGCCATCTGTCTTTTCTGCTATCTCATTGGCGATATCCTGCATCAGTAAGCTTGCAGGATGGTCGGCAGGAGACTGGCCTGCGAACTTCAAAATCATCTGAGGCTCTGCAAAAACTGCCCCGCTTACGAAAAGAACTGCCAGTAGACTTACCAAAGCTATGGTTAAAACTGTCCTTAGTCCCTTATGCATATTTCCCTCTCCCTTCAAATATGAAAAAATTGAAACCCCGGTGTTGCTGAACAAATTGGAATATCCCACCTCCCCCGGATAACACGTGGAGTTTCCCTTATGGCACAGTGGACTCCCCACGAAATTCTCTTCTTCCTGATTAAGAAGAGAATCTCTTCCTGCTTTAATAGTTAAGAGATCTTCCTGATAATTCTTATTGATCAGTAGACGGTGAAACGGAGAGAACAGACCCTGGAATTGCAGTTCAGAAAAAAAGAACCTGTTTCCCGTGCTCAAAAAGCTCTTTAAAGTGCTGAACGAAAAAAGAAAGTATTGTATGTAATATATCTAAGATATGTAATATATCATTGGAATTCGAAAGGTGGATAGGCAATAAATTAGCATATTTTGGGAGACAGGTCAAAGAATGAATTCAATATGATGCTATCTTTAGAATAATGAAATATTTTGGGATATGAGAATGGGGTTGGTCTTTATGACTGCAGATAATTAGCTTTACACAACAGTTTCGCTGGACAAAAAGCCTGCAGGGCAGGAAACCAGGGAGGCCGGATTTTATGAAAATGATCTTGCAGACCATGAAGTCTCTTCCCGCGATAAGAGGCAAGGTCATTCGTCATTTCAGCACCTTATCCGAAGCCTTCCTGTAATGGTAATTTATAGAAGTACTATTCCTCTCCCCCTCTTCGGGTTAACCCAAAGGGGCTCCGGCCCTATAAAGGCTCTTAATCAGCCTGATATATTGATATCCCCTACGGATGAAGCATATATTGCGGTGGGTTGATACAATTTCCAGCCAGTATAGCGATGAGATCCTGACTTCCTTGAAAGCAATTCAAGTCCTTCCTTTTCCTGAAATAATACCAGACTCATTTACTCCTCTGTGATCCTGGAACCTTACATAAGGCGAAAAGTCCCCTATACTTGAATAGTAATAAATATAAAGGAGATGATCCATCCATGCGGATTTTCGGACCCGTTCCATCACGACGTCTTGGTCAGAGCCTGGGAATAAACCACATTCCGCCAAAGACATGCCCCTACTCATGCGTATACTGCCAGGTCGGACGCACAAACCGGATGACCCTGGAAAGACAGGCTTTCTACGATCCCCATGAAATAGCAGATGAAGTGACTGAAAGAGTGCTTCAGCTGAAAGAAAGGGGAGAAAAGGTGGATTACCTCACCTTTGTTCCAGATGGTGAGCCAACCCTGGATATCAACCTTGGGCTGATGGCCGATCTGCTTAAACCCCTGGAAGTGCCCCTGGCAGTCATATCAAACGGAAGCCTTGCCTGGCGGGAAGACGTGAGGGAGGACCTCATGAAATTTGACTGGGTTTCCCTCAAGGTGGATTCGATCCAGAAAGAGGCATGGAAGGATACTGACCGGCCCCATGGCAAGCTTGAGCTCAAGAGGATCCTGGAAGGATACCTCGAATTCCGGGAAACCTGTAAAAACATCCTGTGTACAGAGACAATGATGGTCCGAGGCTGCAATGACAGTGAGGAATCCCTCAGGGAGACAGCAGCTTTTCTGGGAGACCTGAAACCCCATATAGCCTATATTTCCATTCCCACCCGTCCCCCGGCAGAAAAAGGCGTGGAACCGGCGGAAGAAAAGGCCCTGAACCGGGCCTTCCAGCTTTTCAGCGACAGGGTCGAGAAAGTGGAACTCCTCATAGGATTCGAGGGGGATGAATTCCCCTCTTCCGGGAACGCTGCACAGGACATCCTGAGCATTACAGCGGTTCATCCCATGAGAAAGGACCAGGTCGAAAAGGTCCTCAGGGACTGTGGTGAAGAATGGGACACCGTTACCAAACTCGTCTCGGAGGGTAAACTCCTGGAGATACCTTACAGAGAAAAGTTCTTCTACCTCCGTTCCATCGGAACGGACAGAAAATAATAACTATTTGGTCTCAAAGCAAAGGCCGGGAAGGAAACCCGGCCTTTCTTATCTGGCAAGACAAATATTAAATCTTCCTGTATACTGCAAAAACACCTTAACAACAGCAACCCCCGTCATTCCTTATGCAAAACAGGGTGAAGAAAGGAATTCCGCCTTTCTGGTAATAACCATGGCCTGTTAATTATAAAAATGTGTTAATATAACTTTAATTTAATCGGTTTGCCAGCATACATTTACACTTTTCTATTATTGGCCTGGTTATCAGATCGATATCCCTCAAGTTTTCCAGATCCTGCCTGTGACCAGACTAAAAGTATATTCATATCCACCCTGTCTTTTCTTGTGGGAAACCTGCCCCCAAGAAGTCAGGGATATACGTTAGATTTGTATCTCCAGGTATATATTTGAGGAGGATCCTATATGTCCATTCCGAAGCTTATAAGATGCCTTGTGGTAGAACCGAACCATTGCCCCTTGCACATACCAGGGACAACTTCTTCCAGCAACCTCGGTTCCATCCTCCATTTCGATCATATATCCGACATGGCTTCAATTGAAAAAAGGGATCTGTCTGGAATATATTTCCATGCCTCCGTCCTGATAGGAGAAGGTCCCGAGTTTCCTGAGCTCAGCCGCAAGATAACAGCCCTGTTTCCTCAGACCCCTATCGTGGGTATTATCGATTCGGATCAATATTTGATCCATGAAGAAGAAGTCGGCAAATGGGCTGACATGGTCCTGCTGAAGGAGGACCTGGGAGAGACAGACCTCGCGAATGCAATTGTCAACGTAGTAGCAAAAAAGGAAGGCCACCATGCTCTATCGGGGCATGCATCTGAAACACCTTCTGTCTGCGAAAGCACCTTGGAAGGGTCATCTTACTCCCGGTCACTTTACGAGGAAATTGTGGAATCCGATCCTGATCTTATCTGCAGATCCCTTCCCGACACCACCCTCACTTACGTTAACAAAGCCTATTGTGACTTCTTCCAGAGATCCAGGGATGAACTGACGGGGAAAAGATTTTCCACTTTTCTCAGTCCGGAGGATCTGGATATAGTCATTGCAGAATATTGCAAACTTTCCCCCGACAATCCCAGGGCAACCTATGAACACAGGATCATATCACCTGCAGGAGATACTCTGTGGTTTCAGTGGAGCGACAAGGGCATCTTCAATGAAAAGGGCAACCTCGTAGAAGTAGAGTCTGTGGGAAGGGATGTAACCCGGGAATACCATGCTGAGGAAACCATACGTCAGCAAAAAGACAGGTTGGGAACCCTTTTCGAATTCTCCAGTGATGGTATCGTCTTCGCATCTTCTGAATATGTCATTGAGGACGTGAATAATGCATTCTGCGAAATCTTCGGTTATACCCTGGAGGAAAGCCTGGGTAAAAAGCTTGACCAGGTGGTCTCCGAAAAAAAGGGGAACGGGTCCTGCCAGGACGAACGAGAAACCATAGACATGAAAAAACACTTTATCTGCGGGGAAACCTGCATAAGGATAGGCAAAAACGGCCGCGAAGTTCCCGTTTCCGTATCTGTTTTCCCATTTAAAAAGAACGCAGATATCAAGGGAATATGCATTATCTACAGGGACCTCACCCTTTTCAGACAGAAAGAAGAGGCCTTGAAACTTTCAAAGACGATAATAGATAATAGCCCTGTGATCGTTTTCAAGTGGACCAATTCCGAAGGCTGGCCTGTGGAATACGTTTCTGAAAACATCCGGACCCTGGGATTCGACCCCCAGGAGATGACTGCTGAAGGATGGCTTTTCAATTCGATCGTCCACCCCGAGGACCTCGAAAGAATTGATAGGGAGATTGAGGAGACCAGGAAAATCGGCTCAGAGGTCTTCGAACATCAATACCGAATAATACTGAAAAACGGCGAGGTCAAATGGGTCAGGGAAAAGAACAGGCCTGAGTATGACGAAGATGGAAAAATCGGTTGTTTCACAGGCATTATCCTGGATGATACAGAGAGGATCCAGACTCAAAGAGAGCTCGAGAAAAGCATTGAAAGGCTCCGGATGATTTTCAGCCAGACCATTGAGACCCTTGCTGAAACTGCGAACAAGAGGGATCCATATACCGCTTCCCATCAGAAAAGGGTTGCCCGTCTTGCCCTTGCCATAGCCCGTGAAATGGGCCTTGAGACAGACCGCTGTGAAGGATTATATCTTGCCGCCATGGTCCACGACGTGGGCAAGATCTCCATACCCGCTGAAATATTGTCTAAACCCACGAAACTCACCGAAGTTGAAATGGGGGTGATCAGGGTCCACCCTGAAAGCAGCTATGAGATACTCAGGAAAGTGGATACTCCCTGGCCCGTAGCGGAGATCGCCTATCAGCACCATGAAAGGATGGACGGATCAGGATATCCCAGGGCTTTAAAAGGAGACAGCATACTGCTGGAGGCCAGGATACTGGCCGTGGCCGACGTGGTGGAGGCAAGCGCATCACACAGACCTTACAGGCCGGGGCTTGGCATAGAGAAGGCCCTCGAGATCATCCGGGATGAGCGGGGAACAAGACTTGATGCCGAAGTTGTAGATGCCTGTCTCAAGGTCTTTGAAAAGGGATTCTCCCTGGAGGACCAACAGAAATTTAACCCCTTCGAATAGGGAAAAGGCCGGGAAGGGATCCCGACCTTTTTGATCTATTTAAAAGGGGTTGCGATCTTTTTCCGTATTTTCCCAACCCGGCTGCTTACAGCCTGCTGGGTAATGCCTAACCTTTCGGCGATCTCCTTCTGGATGTAGCCGAAGGCCAGGAGTTTCAGTAACTCCATTTCTTTACCCTTCAGATCCGAAAGAAGGCTCTGAAAAAGCCAGGGCAGCATCTCCGGGGGAGAAAGAAACTCAAATCCCCCCTCAGGCATTTCAGATTCAAGGGTATCTTTTCTTCTCAGCTTTCCTGCAGCATTCCTGACCTTGGCAGGTAGCTGTCGTTTCAGGAACAGGGCCATCCTCTCCGGGTCAGGGCACCTTGGTGCAAGTTTGATAAGGGCGAGATACCCTTCCTGGACCAGGTCTTCATATTCCGCTCCTCTTCCCTGGTATCTTCGGGCCAGGGACATCACCAGGGGAGTGTATTTTTTCGTTATCTCCTCGATTTCTTTATCCGACATGGTTCTTCTGCTCTGGTTCTTCTTATAAATTTCTGATCCCAAGATGGACATAATTCCTTTCATAGTTTGGTATTACCGATGTAAAACCTTCCTTTCGAGCCAGCTGGACGAAAAGGGACTGCCCTGGTCCGAAGACCACCACGTCCGCTGCCTGTCCCAGGATATGAAGACTGTCGGGAACCCCTCCCACCTCCCGGTTATGGGAAATACACCGATAACCGCTTGTCAGGAAGATCGGGTCTCCCCATTTATCCCGCAGGGATTCCAGCATTCTTACCAGCCGGGGATGGACCCTGGCGGTGTGACAGCAGGGACACTGGAACTCCATGAGGTTGAAGTGTTCAGACAGTTTGAAATTGTTAATGCGCAAGGTCTACTATCCCTTTTCCGGATATGGTCATCCGTAGTTCTGATATGGCCTGGGTGAGTTCTTCCAGGCGTTTTTCCATTCTTACCAGCAGGTAGGCGGCCACTGCCACGGCAAAGCCGCTCTGTACTGCAGAAGAGAGAAATTCTTCCAAGAAAACACCCCCATGTCTATTTTGGATTTACGATTTTGGATTTTGGATTGAAAACCAAAAACAACGACAAACCTTGAACCCTTTTGAATTTGCTATTTTGGATTTTTGATTGAAACCTGAAACCACTCAAAACCTGAACTATTTGGGATTCAAACCTATGAAAACCTTTATCTCACCACGGAGGTTATCCATCGAAAATTCTCGCAACAACCCTTAGGAACCGGGAAAGCCTGACTTTTATCAAAGAGTTTTACAGAAGCCCCATTTTTTGTGTTCCACGCTTCAGGTTTCTTCCTTACCTACTGCTCTTTCCTCCGTGGAACTCCGTGCCCACCGTGGTAAGAAATTGTTGGTTTTTCAGGTCCTTCTGGACAAAGATGGGCAGGGAAACCCCTGCCCATCAGCTTCTCTATTTCAGGGAATCTTAACCGATGAGCTCGGTCACTGTTCTGTCGGTGATCTCCGCGGAAATGACGGAGTTGATACTATCTACAAAGATGGAGTTGGTGATGATGCTCTGCATGGCAGTCTGTACCTCTGCCGCAGTAAGTCCATCCTTGGGGTACCTCAGGGAAATACTCATTGTATCGTTGTCGCTGGTTCCAAAAACCATTCTCAGAGTCTTCAAGAACTCACCTCCCTATGATCTTAGATCTACTCTTGATTACACAGCGAGGACGCTGTCCGTATCCTGTTTCTGGGTGTCGTAAAGAGGATAGGCCAAAAGGCCTGCCATGGCAGAAGCCACGATCTCCACGTCATCTGCTATAGCAGCAGCGTTCACACCTCTTATGGTCTGGCTCGATACCTGGGGCCTCCCCCATTCATCGGTACCGGTCTGGATCTTCAGCACAAGCTTGCTTTCCACTGGCTGATAAGTTGCCATTCAAACACCTCCCGAATAATTTTTGAGCTTACATATATAAAAGTGCATCTGCCACTCTATATATACAAATAGTATATATTATTATCTTTATATTTTCTTATGGGATACATTAATAAAACCAGAAAAGGTGAACTAAGACACACTACTGAGGAATGTAAGGAAGGGATAAAACCTTTCGGACGGATCTTAACCAGAAGAATTAAGGGATTATATGTGGAAGATCATTTCTACCCGGAAGAATGGAAACTTAAAGCCAGCCACTGAGGCCAGAAAGAGGATCATCGAAATCAAAAACCGATACGCAGTGGAGAGGAGCGTGTTATTGGCCCTCTCCATTTATTTCAAGCAGGTACACTTACTCTTCAACACATATCTCTCCTGCCCGGATATGCCTCGCCGTCAGTACAAGAAGAACACCTGCCACAGCCATGAGGAAGACAAGAAAGAATCCCCATACATAGAGATAGAAATCCACGCCGGTTTTGGAATACATCAGAAAAGAAGCAAGACCCAGCGCCGCCAGGGGAAATGAATAGGCCCACCA
>Ga0272442_10002080_pt1 | contig 29441 bp, 20 predicted proteins | sample SSMForm2O_FD_200262 | JGI IMG/M metagenome (GOLD analysis project Ga0272442, IMG submission 200262) | Marine sediment archaeal communities from Little Sippewissett salt marsh, Falmouth, MA, United States - SSM-Form-2O | ecosystem: Environmental > Aquatic > Marine > Wetlands > Sediment ...
CCGAACCGATCCCTTGCGCCTCACACACTTCTTCGACATCAAATCCTCCTCCATCGATTCTCGAGCCGGAGGATTCTCGCTATTACCAGTCAGCTTGGGAAGGTGTGCTTGGTCGGACGCTTACTCCGGAAACGAAGCCATACAAGGCTGCGCGTAAGGACGCCAAGCAGGTCCGCAGCGCGTTTGAGTCCCACCTGCGCGTCAACTGGGACGACCTCACGCTCATATTCGAGCATGGCGACAAGGTCTACCCTTTGCAGGAGGAATGCGAACGCATTTCGGAGTGTTTCCGGCAAGTGCGGACATCTATGGAGCGCATGGACGACAACCTGTCCGACGTTGAGTGGGAGACCTACTCCATCTTCGGAGGCAGCACGGAGGCCACCTGGTCCCGAACCTCTGATGGCAAGCCTCGGCGACTGCCGGTCAAGGAGTGCCGCATAGTCGTCGATGGCCCCACCGCTGTCTTGTATCATCACGGCCACAAACTCGGAGTTGTCCTCCGAGCCCGCAGGTACAAGTTGTTCCCGTTGCTTGCCGCTGCCAAGGACCACTCCGACCAGTGGTTCCGCAGTTCAGTGAACGATGCTTCGCGCCTTCGTGAGGTGCTACGACACGTTGCCCATGAGAGCGGCTACAGCGGCTTCGACAGCAGCGACCCTGCTCCCGAGGTTGCCTCTGACAGTCGAGGCGGCAAGGAGAAGACATACGAGCTGCTCATCCCGGTGATGTATCCAGCGGACGATGCCGACTACCGGCGGGACACCCGACAGGTGCAGTTGGAGCGCCCGCAGGATATCCCCGACCCAAGCTGACTTCGCCCCTCGCCGTCCACCGATAGCAGCCCGTTATGAGAGAGTGAATCGCAACCGCGCTTCACTCACGTCCTTCTTCTTCTGATTTTCCAGACTCTCGTAACCTCCTGACCCCCTGTGCTCTACGTGCCGTTCCCCCAGCTTTGCGATTGTCTGCGAGCCACCGCGACCGCTGAAGGCGAGAGCCAAGGCAATCGCCGCAGCGGAAGGGAGGTGGCCGATGGGCAGGTGAGCACGCCGACGGAGAACCGGGACAGGAAGCACAGGCACAGTGGAAGGAGAACGGGGATGAGCAAGAAGCATCGCACGAAGGTCGGCGAGTCAAGGGAGCTGACCGTAGAGGACATTGCCACCAGTGACACGCTGACGGTTCGGAGGAACCTGGGCGACCTCGATGTCTTGGAGAACTCGATTCGAGAGCAGGGAATCATCGAGCCGCTGGTCGTGCGTCCCGCGAATGGCAAGGAGGGTAAGTACGAACTCGTCTGCGGGCACCGTCGCTTTCAGGCCATGAGCAACATCGGCGGATGGCAGACCGTTCCCGCATACATCCGTACGGACTTGGGAGACGACCTGGATGCTCTCAGCGTGGCAGCAATCGAGAACTCGGAGGAGGCGCGGACTGCCCTCGACCCGGTGGACCGGGCACGGCTGTTCCGGCGATTCATGGACGAGGAGGAAGGAGCGACAGAGAAGACGGTGGCTCGCAGGATGGGGTGTAGTAAGCAGACGGTCCGCAGCGGTCTCAAGCTGCTGAAGATGGCACCGGATGTACTGAAGAAGGCCCAGAAGAAGGAGCTGTCGGGGTACGCCATGTGCGAACTCGCCGGCTACGACCGCGCGACTCAGGACGCGGTGCTGAAGAAGCTGAAGAAGGCCGACTCTGCGGACCGCATCAAGTTCCTGGTCAACGAACTCAGCGACGAAAACGACGGCAACGCCCAGTCCAAGAAACCGCGCGCTGTCCGGTGGCGACCCCGCAGGGAGATGGCGGAGAAGTTCGATGAGCTGGTGGAGCAGAATGAGCGCGAACGCGAACCGTTTGTCAGCGGGGCAATCGCCACCTTTCTCTGGGTCAGGGGAGAAATCGAGAAGATTGAGGAGTCAGTCGTGGGCACGCCAATCTACGTTCACGGTATCGACACCCTCAAGAAAACGCTCCGAGGCAAGGCCCGAGGGAAGAAGGCTCAGAAGAAGTGACTCTCTGGACTTGTGCCGGGGACGGGTTCGACTCTCGTCCCCGGCACCTCCAACAGGCAAAGGAGGTAGAGATGGCTGCAAAACTCGTGAAGACAATCAGCGACATGGAGGTCGAGTTCTACTCCGTCTACGACCACCGTGCAGATGAGCGTTTCTGTCTGGCGGTCATCGAAGTCGATGGACGCTGCACGACGGTCAGCAAGGCTAAGACCTTGGAGGAGTGTGCGCGGAAGGCTGAACAGGCGCTAGAGTCGGTGGAACTGGTGGAGAAGTCCTTTCCCGATTCCAAGGCCAAGGCGCGCAGGGCATCGGAGACACCACGAAGACGCAGCAGAGGGAAGTAGGCCGGAAGGCCCCGACCACGGGGCGGAGGAACGCTGCCGACCTCCTGTTCCTCCGCCCCACCTGATGTCCGGAGGAGACCAGTCATGCGACGGAGACCTGAAACCCCATGGAGCGCCCCGCACCGCAACTCATTGTGGTGGCGATACTTAGGGCTTGACATCCCGGCCTGCCGCGGGGATACTTGGAGCCAGCTCCCCTGCCGGGAGCGGGAATCCATCCGGAGAGTCGAGGCAGGGTAATCGGGTCACTGCGACCCGCCGGTGGGAGGTCTGTCCCTGCCGCAGGAGAACGGAAAGGAGGTGATGAAGGCATGTCGCGGTCAGCCAAGAAGCCAAGCCGGAAACAGGACCAACGCCAGTCTGACTGGCCGCGCGGCCTTCGTCACCGTGGCAGCGGGTTCTACTACGAAAGGGTCCACGAGGGCCGGCGGTACAAGTTCTCGTTCTCCGACCTGTCCGAAGCCGAGGCCATCGCCAAGGCCATGGAGGTCAATCTCAAACTCCGCGCGGGCGTGGACCTGGCCGTGCAGGCCCGCCGCGAAACGACCTCGTTCATTGACTTCGCTGAGAAGGAGTACCTCGTCGAGAAGCGCACGTCCACAAAGCCGAGGAGCTTTGAGCGTTACCGCGGCATCTGTGAGCAGTTCGCCCAGTACCTCGATGAGCAGTATCCGGAAGCCCGGAGCATCGCCGACGTGACCGAGGAGATGGCGCAAGCGTATCGGAGACATCGGCGCACGATGAAGGTCGCCCGGAACGGCAAGCCTTCAAGCAGTCCGGACGCCCTCAGCAACGGCGTCAAGCCGCAGACCATGTACGTCGAACTCAGCACCCTGCGCAGCGCATTCAAGATGGCCCAGCGCAGAGGACTCATCCAAGTCAACCCCTTCGAGGAGGTTCAGGTCGCCAAGCGCCAGTTCTCACGCGAGACGAGACAGCGCATACTGACCCCGGAGGAGGTCAACAATCTGTTACAGGCTGCCAAGCGGTACGACGCACGCCTCCTCAAGAAGAACGCCGACCCGCTGACGGCCTCGTTTCACGACATCTACTTCACGTTCCTGCACACCGGCCTTCGGTACAACGAACTGGTTCACCTTGAATGGCGGGACGTGGACCTGCGGGGGGGAGTCCTTCTCGTTCGGGAGAAGGAGATTGTCGAGGACCGCTGCTGCCAGATGCTCAACGGCGAAGCAGACATCTGGGGCGACCTGGTGGACGGCAAGGAGGACGAGGACAAGGTCTTCTCTCGGGCGGCGCAGGCCGAGAAACTGCTCGCCCGTGTTCGCATCCGGAAGATTGACGACCTACTCTCGCTGGAGGTCGGGGACATCGACCTTGAGGCCGAGACGATTCATCTCAGGAAGTCCTACGTCTGGAGCCCGAAAGGCTCCAACGGGCGGGTGCCCATCAGCCCGAAACTTGTAAAGCTGCTGGCCGGAAGGAAGAAGCTGTCCGAGTCCAGGTCGCAGTTCGTCTTCCCGGCCCCCGACGGAGGGAAGTGCAGGCTCCACCTCTTGGACGTACTCCAGCGGCTCGCACGAAAGCTGAAGCTGCCCGAGCCTCTGCCCAGAGTTCACGACCTCCGCCACAGCTTTGCCTCAACGTTGCGCCGCAATGGAGTCCCCCTTGAGAGCATCATGGGGTTGATGCGGCACAGCTCCATCCGCGAGACCTTGCGGTACGCGCCCTACCACGAGGAAGAAGGGCGTGCGGCAATCGCCACGCTCGACAAGCTGTTCTGACCGGGGAGGCAGACATGCCGCGCAAGCGAGACAGCCATGACCGACTCATCGACGCCATCGCCAACGCGATGCCAAAGTTCGGTCTTCTGCGCGCTGCCTTGGCCTCCGAACTCCGCAGCGAGGAACGCGAACTGTTCCGGTTGGCGTTGCTCAGACTGGGGCGTGAAGCCGCAGGCCAGCCCAAACCCACACCCTACATGTCGATTCAGGAAGCCGCGGACCTGCTCCGGGTCCATCGGCGCAGCTTCGTGAACATGGTCTCCGCAGCGAAGCGCAAGGGACGGGAGTTCGACTGGGTACTGCGCCAAGGCCGGAAGCGCGGCTTCGTTATCGACCGCAGGAAGTTCATCAAGTTCATTGAGAGGCGCGCGGGGCGGAGGGGCAGGCCGAGGAAGTACGAGGTCTAGCCTGTCACTTCGGACCAGTAGTCCTCTAAAGCCTTCTTGACCTCGGGCTTCAGGTCCACTTCAACAAAGAGCCGTTCAACCTTCTTCTCGTCGTCAGTATCGACAAACGTTCTCTCGAAGTGCATCGCGCTGAGGCCGTCTTTGACAACCCCCCATCGACCAAACATGCGGGTGCGGCTCTCGTCGTTCATGCGGTTCAAGAACTCAGACTGCTGTACTGGTAAGCGTTGCTCGGCATTCGGCTCTTGATAGGAGAAGCGGACGTTCCCCCAGAGACCAATGCGGACAAGCCAAGCCTCAATGGTGCCGTCAGTAGAGACGGGGACAATCTCTGGAGAGCTGAGGTCCTCTTGAACTTGTCGGTTAGCCGACGGCTCTGGACCGCTGGCATAATCCAGCTTGGGGGCTTGCATTTCGCCATCAGGAGCCTTGCCGCTGTCGTGTCCTCTGAAGGTGGCCCTATTGATGCTCTTGCCATTGACCAGCCTCATGAGCAGCACAGCCAACCCGGCAAGCGCAGCAAGCCATGTTGCCTTCTCGATGGCGGCGCGCATTCGGTATTCGGCTTCGGTCTCACCCTTGGCCTTGCGAGGCCCGCCGAAGATGGTTGCGAATAGAGCGAAGAAAGGGACGAAGTACCCAAATACGAGTCGTCCTACTCCTACGCAGAAGGCCGACACAGGCCGTCGCCTGTTGTGGGCAAACGCTCGGGCGAAGCTGTAGACACTTGCGCCGGAAGCCGCTCCCCACATTCCGAAGTACGTGAGCTTCCGGTTGTCTTCGTCGTCGATGATGAACAGGGCAATCAGGGCGGCTGGAAACAGAAAGCTGATGGCGACATCTAGGAAGTCGTAGAAGAAGACCACCTTCATGTCCAGAGCCCGGGCCACTCCACACACAGCAAAGAACAAGCCCGCGACTATGGCGACAATCAGCCAATGTTCTGTAGTCATTGCCTATACCACCGGCCTCCTGCGCGTATTCTACTCGTCCACCCTGCCTGGGCCAAGGGGATAGCTCCCGTCCGCAAACTCCCCCAGAATCCCCCCAGCGGTCCTAAAGTCGAAACTGGGGGACGAGTGGGGGAATCGGGCGGTGATGTTGGGGGACTTCACGTGACTTACGATGATGATGGCTGACCGCCGGAAGCCGCGTGATTCTGGCGCTAAGCCCCTAAATGAATGAGGGTCCCGCGTTTGCAGGACCCTCTTGGCTGGCGGGGAATGGAGATGAAGGGATTCGAACCCTCGACCTCGGCATTGCGAACGCCGCGCTCTCCCAGCTGAGCTACATCCCCACCCTGTTGGGACATAGGTGATCATAGCCGCGATTCGGGCGAAGTCAAGGGCGGGGTCCGGTGCGGGTGGCGCCGGGCTTTGTGCGGGCGCGCCTGTTGCTGACGGTTGACGGGGACTCAGGCGCGGTACCAGCCGTGCTTCAGGACCGCGTCCCTTGCGGCAATGAGGTTCTCGGCCGGTGCGTAGCGGGGGACGGCGCAGGCGCTGCCCAGCACGTAGCGTCCGCCTGGCTTGCCCTCAAAGATGCACTGCGCGGCCTCGTCGAACACCTCTCGGGGTGTTCCCTCCAGCAGCGTGAGGCAGCTGACCCCGCCCATGAGCGTGAGGTCCGGGCCCACCTTCCGTCTGGTGCGGCCCACGCTCATCCCGCTCTCCGGGTCGATGCCGTCCATGGCGTCCACGCCGACGGACGCGAGGTCCTCCAGCAGGGGGTCGTAGTTGCCGCAGCAGTGCTTGTAACAGAAGACGCCCTGCCCGTGGAACTCGCGGGCCACCTCGGCGTAGGCCGGCGCGCAGAAGCGCCGGTAGATCTCCGGGGAGATCACGCTGGCCGAGGCGTAGGAGTCCCCGATGTACAGGCAGTCCACGCCGGAGCGCACGAAGGCCTTTCCCTTCTCGACGGAGACGGCCACGGCCCTGTCGATGAGGGCGCATGCCATCCGGGGGTCGTCGTAGAACAGCGTGAGCGCCCTTTCGGGGCTGCCCAGCTGCTCGACCATGAAGTTCACCGTCTGCGACGAGCACATGCCGACCACCAGCAGCGAGCGGTCGTGCGCGAGGCGGGCCAGCCGCGCCACGTCCTTCATGCAGCCCCGCTGCAGGTACTCCTCGGCTTTCGTGACCCTGATGGACCGGACGTCGGACAGGGACTCCGCGCGGGGCCGCCCCCCCGCGGGGATGAAGGCCCCGCCGCCCTCGAGGTCGTAGTGGCCCTCGAGCTTTCCGCTCTGCCGCGAGCACTGCACCAGCCTGCCGTCGCGCGGGAGGACCACCTTCTGGTCGTACCACGACGCCGGGGGCCCCATGCAGAAGCGAACCGCGTCCGCACCGTAGCGCAGCGCCGCCTTCAGCATGCACTCCTGCCCCAGGGCCGGGTCGACCAGCGCGTCCTCGAAGCGCTGCCCGCAGGCCACGCAGGCGTGGTCCGTGAATATCGTCGGGAAGAACGGAACCCTGTCCGGCAGGTTGCCGGACAGAACATCCCGCATCCTCTGCAGGCCGGATCCCTGCTGCGCGCCCGGGTCCGGGTCCGCCGTTGCGCGGCCCCCGCCCGTCACGCCGGTCCCCCGGCATTGACGTCCGGGTCAGGCGCGTGACCAACCGCGCCGCCGAAGACGAAATCCAGCGCGTTGGCCGACCCGACGCGCGCGCGAAGATCCGCCTCCAGCGAGTCCAGCGCGCGGATCTCGTCCTCGTAGGTGCCCTTGAGGGCGAACTCCCGGTAAGCGCCTGCGCCGGCCTTGCGGCGGCAGATGTAGGAGTACGCGGGTGCGTCGGTGCCCCAGATCATCGTTCGCGGGAAGGCCTCGCACAGCGACGAGAAGACCGCGAGGTGGTCGGAGTAGTCGACGTCCCACAGCTTCTCGCGCCGCAGGCCCCGACCGGTTTCGCGCCGCGCCAGGTCCACCTGGATCTTGATCGCCGCGGTGTCGACCCAGACGTTGGGTGTCTCGTCCGCGCGCTGCAGCAGTTCCCGGTCGAACAGCAGGCAGTGCGCGAAGCAGAAGCGCAGGCCCGGCCGGGCCTCGGCGATGGCGAACGCGTCGACGGCCTGGGAGTACTCCTCGCCGGCGATGGTGGTGACGTGGAAGAGCAGCGGGAGGTCGCGCGCCTCGGCGAAGTCGAGGATCGCTGCTCCCTCGTGGAGCAGCCGCGCGACGGGCGACTGGCACCCCACCGGGTTGATCTTGATCCCGTAGACGGGGTGTTTCGCGGCCAGCGCCTCGAGCGAGGCGAGCTGGGCGCCGACCGCGCGTACCGGGTCGGCGCAGACGAAGGGCATGAATCGCGAGCTGATCTCCGGGCAGAGCTCGAAGACCTCGCGCAGCAGCAGCGCGTTCTCGGCGCCGTAGGGCGACTCGCTGAGGGGCGCGCTGGCCGGGACCCTCTCGCCGCGAACCAGCTCGGCGAGGTCGAAGTGCAGGTCCGGGCTCAAGGGAAACACCGCGTTGACGTCGACGCCGCCGGCGCGCTGGCGGTAGTACAATCCCTCGAGGCTCTGCGCGTAGGGGTACTCGCCGCATGCGTAGGCCTTGAGCGAGACCCCCGCGTGCGAGTGGCAGTCGATGGTCTTGCCGGCCAGCGCCGGGGGCGAGAGATGCAGCGGTGCGCTCATGCGGTTGCGGACCCCCGCTCCCGGGGGCCGACCATCTCGCGGAGGTCCGCGTAGCCCACCGCCCGCTCGCCGCAGACCGGGCCGTCGCAGTCGGCGGCGACGGCGCCCGAGAGCGTCAGCTGGGCGTCGATCACCTGCAGCATGCTGGCGGGGACCCTGGGCGTCACCGGGCCGTGGGCGGCCAGGCGGCTGATGAACCGCTGCCAGGAGACGTCCCCGTAGGCGAAGCCGTCCCAGAAGTGGACCAGCCGCGAGCCGGCCAGGTCCCGCGGGCCGATGGTCGCGGCCTTGGGCGGGCAATTCGACCAGTCGCCGGCGCAGCCGCAGTCGCAGAACAGGCTGTTCTGTGCGACGGTGATGGGGTGCAGGTCGACGATGCGCGCGCCGGCTTCCAGGAAGGCGTCCATGTCCTCGCCGAACTCGGCGGCGAGGTGCGGCTCGAAGAAGGCGACGTGCCCCGCCCAGCCGATGCCCCCGTAGCAGATGTCCGCGCCGCCGAGGTCCTCCAGCATCGTGCTGTAATCCCCGACGTTATCGCTGTCGGGGAAGTGGATCTGCTCTTCGGGTATCGCCAGCTCGGGCCGGATGCGACCGAACAGGTCGTGCCACATCCAGTACTGGAACCCGCCGCGCCAGCTGCGCGGCGCGGTCCGGCCGTCCTCGTTGGCGTACTCGTCCATGTTGAAGGTGTGCACGTGCCGGCAGGAGATCCCCAGCTGGTTGATCATCTGCGCGGCCAGCGCGTACATGGGGTTCGGCGCCGGGAGGATGATCACGTGGCGCCGGCCCGCCTCGAGGCTGCTCTTGATCCCGGCGACGATGTCCAGGATGTAGGAGAAGGCGAACTGCTCGGCGCTCTCGATGATGCGGATCCTGAAGTTCTCCCTGGGGTGGGTGCAGAGATCCGCCTTGCGGATCGCGCGGACCCTCGCGCACTCGGCGCGATCGGTGAACGGCAGAAACGGTGCGGGGTCGAACTGCCAGTCCATGGCGGTGCCCTCCTCAAGCCAATCTTGCCGGTATCCCCGGGTCTCGCAAGCGCAAGCCGCCGGGGCCTGTAATCCGGCTTCCATCGTATTATGCGCCTGAGCGCCGGCCGGCGCTTCAACTCTGGCGGCAGATGACTTCAGATTTCATTTGATTCGAATCAAACGCAATATTAAGCTGGGGCCCATGCCGCCCCGCCCCGCCATCAGTTTCGCCGAGCTGGCCGACAGCCCGGAGTTCAGCCGCTTTTTCAGCATGGTGTGGCATCTCGCCGGGATCGTGGTGGGCATGGTCGAGCCGGCGGGCAGCGACTCGCGAAGGCTCTTCTCCGCCGAGATGGAGAGCCCCCTGTGTCGCCTGGTGGGTTCCTCGCGGCGCGGGGCGGCCGCCTGCCGGGGGGACGCCCTGAGCCACGGACGCGAGGCGGTGGCCTCGGGCTCGCCCGACTGCTACGTGTGCCACGCGGGGCTGATGGACTTCGCCGTGCCCATCGTGGTCGAGGGCCGTCACCTGGCTACCATCGAGGGCGGGCAGGTTCTGGTCGCGCCGCCCTCGGAGGCGGGGTTCGCCGGGATTCTCGACCGGACCCGGCCCTACGGTCTCGAGGAGTCCGAGCTGCGCGAGGCCTACTTCCGCACGCCGCACGTGCCCCCCGGGAAACTGGCCGCCGCGGTCGAGCTGGTTCGCCTGTTCGCCCAGCAGTGCTCGGAGTCCTGGTGGCGGCTGAGGCGCGGGAGTGCCGATCAGCCGCGGCCTGATATAGAGGAGGCCAGGAGGTACATCGACGCGCACTACCGGGAAGGTCTGACCATGCCCGGGGTGGCGCGCGCGGTGCACCTCTCGCCCTCGCACTTCAGCGTGCTATTCTCCCGGGAAACCGGATCGACCTTCACCGAGTACGTGCGGCGCACGCGCATCGAGCGGGCCAAGCGCAGGCTACTCGAAACCCCCGCGACCATCACCGAGATCGCGTTCTCGGTGGGGTTCAACAGCCTGACGCACTTCAACCACGTGTTCAAGGCCCTGGAAGGAATGGCGCCGAGCCTCTACCGCGCGGGCCAGAGCGCCGCCGGGAGCCGCTCGCCCCGCCCTTCACCGCAGGACTGAGCCTCCGGCGTCCGGGAGTCGCTCCGACAGCCGCGATCCATCGATCTGGATCCGGATTTCGATCCGGATGGCTTCCCTCGTGCCGCGCCGCCGATACGCTGCAAGGATTTCGCGATTTTCTTCTGGCGCCTAAGGCACTGAGCGGTGGTGGCGTACGGCCGACAGCACCCGGCTGGGGTCCGTACGTGGAGCCTTTTTGCCCTTGCAGGCGCAGGACGCTTACGCCACAATCCGCGCCAGCGCCCGGCAGCGCTCAGGAGGAAGTTATCCTTTAGGCGGGTTCCGGGCGGACTGGACCAGAGACACGGATACTCAGACCCGAAGAAACGGAGACCGGAAAAGATGAAACAGATCTGCAGCGGAAGAATGTGGTGTGGTGTCGCGGTACTTCTTGGCGCAGTTCTTTGCGGCGGGGTTCAGACGGCAGCACACGCCGGCTGGAAGACCGCCACGGATGTCCAAGCCGCGCCCAACGACTCGGGCAAGGCCGACGACCGTTGGGCGAACAAGGACAGGGCCTCGGACAACGACGCGGCCAGGTACAGTGTCGACAAGAGCAACCGGACCGGCAACGGCGCGTGGCTGCAGCTCGACTTCCTGAAGGATGGCAAGGGCATCCGCAGCAACCGCCTGCGGGTCAACGCCGACTTCTGGGCGCCGATCGCCGACAGGGTCGACATTCGCGTGCGCTACGACGGTGAGAAGGACTTCGTGGCCGTCAGGATCGCCAAGGGCGAAGTGCCCAACGCGAGGTTCGAGGAAATCGCCCTGCCCCGCGAAGGCCTGGTCAACGCGGTCCGGTTCCGCTGGCACTACCTGAAGAAGGGCTACTGGTTCTGGCTCTACGAACTTCAGATCTTCGAGGTCGATCCGCCTCCCGTGGAGCCTCCGGCTGTCGAAACCGCGGATCCCGGTTCCGTGAACCTCACCTCGGCGGTGCTTTGCGGTCTGCTGACCGAGGACGGGGGCGGTGCATGCCAGGTGCGGTTCGTCTACGGCACCGACTCGGCCCTGGAGACGGGAGCGCTCACGACCGACTGGAAAGGGACGTTCGGGGCGGATCAGAGGTTCACGGCATTCGTCAAGAACCTGGTACCGAAGACCCGCTACCACTTCCGCGCCGAAGTGAAGAACGCCTGGGGCACGCGGACCGGAGAGATCAAGAGCTTCGTGGCCTGTGCGCCCGAGGGTCCCGACGGTTCGGTGTGGGTTTCCCCCAGCGGCTGGGGGACGGACGGGCACGTCTACAAGGAAGCCAGATACAGCTGGTCGGACGGCAGCAGCGCGTTCGATGACTGGGCCGACAGCGCCGCGCGCTGCTACCACCAGATTCACGACCCGGAGCTCTGGAGCCCGTGGCTGTACCTGGACTTGGACAGCGGTCTGTACAGCGGCCTGCGTTTCAGGGCCGGCAAGCCGGACGGGTTCGTGGAGCAGGTGGACATAGATGTGCTCAGCAGCCACTGGGAGCATGTCTATGACGGTGGATTCGTGCACAACGAATTCAATGTCGAGGACTTCGCTATTCGCGAGGTGTCGCGGGTCAGAATGCGCTTCAAGATGAGCAAGGCCGGCGTAGGCGCGTACTGGAACCTGTTCGAATTCGACCTGAGAAGAGTCGGCGTGAACCTGATCGCCGAAGGCCTGCCGCACTACATGGAGGAGTTCCCGGGGGTGATTCTGGGGAGCAACGCGGCTCTTGAGAGAATAACCGCCAGGTTCGGGCCCGGCATCGAGAAACTCACTTCAGGCACTGTGAAGGTTCATGCAAGTCCGAACATGTCCGTCTACGCCGACATAGCCGAATGGGACAAGTGGGATCTCAAGGGACGTGTCTTCGACCTTGCCGATCAGGAGCAGCGCAAGGCATTCCACGACCTGGTGCTCAACAAGACGATTCTCTTCGGCGGCAGCAGCGAGACGAGCAGCAAGCAGGCCGAAGAGCAGGTGCGAATCACGCTCGACTACGACAACATGCCGGTGTCGGACCAGGTGAACTGTACCTACGCCGAACTGAAGATAACGCAGGTCCCGAGGTTCCTGTTCGCCAACGCCAAGTACGCAACGACGATCCGCTTTGAGGTGTTGCCGAAGGGGATGAAGGGGTACGCATTCGGCCAGCTCGAGGCGAGGTTCAAGGTCGGCAGCGAGTCCGTGAAGTGGGATGTCGCCAAGCGGGTAGTAGGAGTCGCCTCGGACGGGAAACTCGGGGCTGTCGGCAAAGCCACCGCCGCGGGCAACAGCGTCTTCGAGGCCTATGTACCAAGCAGGGTGGACAGATACGTTAACGGGGCCTGGAAAAGCGGGTACTACTTCTACTACATGCAGTTGCCGGAGGGCGACACTGCGAGCGGGCAGTTCAGGTTGTCCGCGAAGTTCATGACTGGCAATTACGTGACTCGACAACCCGGGCCGCTTTCCGGGGACGCATGTGGTCACGTGCAGCATTTCGCCGACCTGAGTGTGCCGGCCGCCGATATTCCGATGACGAAGAATGCCGGTCCACTCAGGCCATTGCCTAGTGGCTCGACATATGCGGTAGTGCCGAAAAGACGCTGGGAGGCGGTGGCGGGTTGGGATGATTGGGGCGGCGTAAGGTACGCTGGCAAGGAGAGCGGTCGACTGGAAGGCAACAGGCCGTACTGGGACTGGCCGAAGCAGCCGCAATGGTACATCTCTCACCTGCTGCATCCTCCCCGCCCGGATGACTTCAAGCCCATGTTCGAAAAGGCCTCGCTGCTGAGCTCTACTCATTGCTCCGAAGTCAGGTTCGACCTCTTAAAGGACGGTCACGATGCCTGGGGTGCCTACAAGCCCATCATCTGCGGGAAGAACTATGGTAAGCGAGAGGGTGTCTGGCTGTGTGTATCGTACGGTGGCAAGAACGCGGCCAGTCATCAAGCACTTGCGGCGGTTCTGGAACCGGGCGAAGCTGCGATGGATTACAGCAGGAATTCCGGCTCGCTCATGCTGAGCTTCTTCGCCGGCAAGGCATTCGTCGGCACGCGGGTTGATGACCCGCCGGCCAACCCCGCAGGAGACTTCGGGTCCGCAGCTGCAATTGTTGCCGGACTTTTCGGCCCGGAAGGTCAAGCCGTGGCCAAGATCATTGGAGCGGCCGATGTGTTGTTCTCCACGGTTGACAAACTGAGCCAGCCCGATGACCTTCGCGGGGCCAAGGCGAGGATCGCACCCTACTTCTCCTTGATTCACCCGGACCACAGCGCTGAGAACCCTCGGAATCTGGTAGGCGCAACCATTCACAACCCGGCTTACGAACTCAACAACGAGAGATGGACCGTAAGGACATCGTGGCAGTATGTATCACCGGGCGAACAGATGATAATCTACGTTGACTACGCGACTTGGGCGCAGCAGCGATCAGAGGGCTACTGGGACCTGTTCGGGCAGAAGCCCCCGGAGTGCTGGGGGCGAGTCAAGCTGACGCCGTCCGAGACAGAAGTCCAGACTTTTTTCAAGATGTGTGAGCGATAGAATGGCCAGCATGGGGAAGAACAGTCCGGGCGCGGAGAAGCCGACGGCGTTGCGGTGGCGGCGTCCCGTTCTGGCTGTGGCTCTCGTGACCGTATTGGCCATGGGGGCATGGGCGCTGGTACAATGGCACTACGGGCGCCGCGCGGTAGAGCCTGTGCCTGACAGGCCCGCGGCACCGGATAATCCTGAAGTGCCCTTCTCGATTGCCAGAGCGCAGCCGACCCTTGAAGTCAGCCCCCTGCCTGGAATCGTCGGTAGTCCCAAACTGGAGAAATCTGTCTTTGAGGTCGGCGCTGACGGCACGTGCACCTTCGCGCTGCCGGGGATCAGGCGCGACCAGCCCATGGTCGAGTTGAGGTTCTACAGGCGGAAGTCGGACAAGGAACTGGCACCGCTCTGGATAAATCGCTTCACGGTCCAAAGGTGGATCAACGGGAAGCCGGCAGGGAAGGAGATCACCGACTTCCCGGGGGCGACTCCTAGAAAGGCCAAGGCTCTCAGGTCGCCGGCGGCGAGAGAAGATGCCGGAGGAACCGATCTCTGGCGGTTTGGCCGCCAGTACTACGTGCTGTTCTGGCCCCTGGACGAGGCCCGAAACAGCTCCAAGGTCTCATTCGAGGCGGTGGTCGAGATACCGCAGAGCATCCCCAGAGGCAAGGTAGCCGTCATATCGGTGATAGCGGACCACCGCTGGCCGAAACTGACGAAGGCTCTCACGATGCCGAGGACTATTGAGGGACGGGTCGCATGGGCCGGGCCGGGGAGCGTCGAAGACCTGGAGGTCAGCTACTGGGGATCGGAGAGCTACGACCACCATCGCGTTCGTCCCAAGAGTGACGGGAGTTTCCGCGTCAAGGCCGACAGGTTGGGAGGTGTGCTCAGAGTCACCAGGCGTGTGCGCTCGGGTTGCGGCTGGGCCTACATCAAGCCGGTCAAGAAGCGCAGCATATCTGTTCCCAAGGACGCGGATCTCCTAGTGGAAGCAGGGAACCTGGTGGACTTCAAGCTGGTGGTTCCGAAGACAGCAGTTGCGTCCTCTATGGTGGGGATAGCGCTGAAGGTCGCGCCTGATGATCCGGTTCCGATGTGTTGGGCACGTGTGGCTGATAGCGCGAGAGCGGCCAAGGGCGGTGTTTCCATGAGTTTCGTTCCCGGCACCTACTGGGTGGAAGCCCTCTACCATGTTGAGGGGCCAACAGGTACTCAGCGCAAGACTGTCGAACTCGGGCAGGTGAAAATAGCGAGAGATTCGGCCGGGAAGAGAGTGCGTGTTGTCAAGAGCGCCAAGGCGTCGTCATCAGCGGGAGGTCGCGCATCTCTTGACGCAAAGAAGCTCCCCGAAACGTTCACATCGATCTCCGGGAGAATCACCGGTGCCCTCCCCAAGAAGGGCGCCAGCTACAAGGCCATCTACTTCCCTCCGGACAAGAAAGGCGAGTGCGGGTATGTACGCCGGGACCAGCGCTTCTTCGTGAAGGCCAGTGCGCCGGGCGGTTGGCTCCTGGTCAAAGAGGCCGACGAAGAGGTCCGTAGGGTGTGGTTCCTGATCCGGTCCGTCAATAAGGGCAGAATGCAGCTGCCCCAGGATGCCGACGTCGTCGTTGACCCCGAGGAGCTGGTCAGTTTCAAGGTGGCAATCGCAGCGGAATGCGTCAAGAACGACCTGTACAGCATCAGTATCCGCGCCGCGGCGTCCGACCCCTTAGGTATGGTATGGACGCCGCCCTTCGATGCCTCCGCCAGAAGGGCCATCGTCGAATCCGGGACCGTGGCTCTCCAATGCGTGCCCGGCAAGGGCTACGTTGTGGGTACCTACATCTCCGGCAAGGGCAAGGACCGCAAGGTGAGCACCAAGCACTTCGGGTCCATCACTGTTGCCAGGGATTCCGAAGAGAAGGTACTGGTGCCAGTGCTGGCAAGGTGATACCAGCAGTCTTCTGATGTGCGCAGACAGGAGGGCCCGCGCACAGGAGACATCGCGCTTGTTGGCTTCTCGCCTGTGCGTGGCCTGCCTTGCGCTCGTGGCCGTTCTTCAACGGTCTGCTAGTTTCCCGTCCCGTAGGCCGCGTGCCACTTCGGCAGCTTGACGTCGCCGGAGGACTTCCAGGCCGAGTACCAGAGCTGGGCGGTGAAGCTGGCCGCGGCGCGGGCGCGTTCCAGGGCGAAGGCGCGGACTGCGGGGTCGACCTTCCCGGGCGGGGGGGCCGTGGAAGCGGGCAGCTTCTTCTCCAGGCGGTAGACCAGGTCGACCCTGGCGTGGGAGGCGCGGATGAAGGCCATAGCCGCGCGGAAGACCTTCTCGCGCGCGACGGGCTTGAACTGCTCGGCGCCCTGGAGGATCTCCCGGGCGGTCAGCCCCAGCTTCTCGGGCAGGGCGTCGACGTTGGCGTGGACGCCGCTGCGCGGGGAAGTGCCGTCGGAGCGCAGCCGGCCGTCGAAGTGTACGGTGGTGTGCAGCGGCTGGGCGGCGTCGGCGGCGTAGTGCGCCAGCACGCCGGCGATGTAGAGGATCTTGGCCCGGACGCGCTCGTCCTCGGGCCACTTGCGGTGCTCGGCGAAAGCCAGCATCAGGCGGTCGTGCCACTCCTGGATCGAATACGGGAGGAACCCGGCCTTGACCGCGCTGGTCCCCAACCCGCGGCAGAGCCCGACGTAGTGCCAGCGGTTCTCGGGCAGCGCGCGGCCCTTGAGGAGCTCGAGGTCCAGATAGTGGTTGGGGCCCTCGGCCGCGCGGAGCATGGGCACGACCTTCTCCTTCCAGACGTCGGGATCGGCCGAGTAGGGCGAGATGGTGCGTGCCCCCTTTCGAAAGAACTCCGGCGCGTCGCCGGGCATGAGCGCCACGGCCGCCGAGGTCATGGGAAGGTGCGTCTGGCTCCACCAGGCAGCGGCCCCGGCGGCGAAGGCCAGCAGGACCGCGGTGACCGCGACGATGCGCAGGGGCGGGCGATGGCGTCGGAACATGGGTCGTTCCTCCTCTCGGGAGCGATTGTCCTCGCGGGCCGCCGGCCTGCAAGGCGCCGCCCGGCTGAGTCCCGCCCGCTCCCTCGCACCGCACGGCGCCGGCCGCCGTCTCCGGCTCTTGCGCGCGGGCTCGCGGGTCGCTATTCTATCGGGGTGACCTGAATATGACGCGGAGGTGGAAAGCGATGCGCAGGAAGACGCTGATCGGTTCGACAGTCGCGATCGTCGCGGTGCTGGCGGCCGGGGCCCTGGGGGTCGCCGGCGGGATCTACTACGAGAGGTCGCAGGCGCTGACCGGGGACGGCCAGCTCAAGCCCGCGCGGCTGCTGCCGCTGCTGCGAAACAAGGAACCGCGGGTCCGGCGCGCGGCGGTGGACATCCTCCGCACGCTGGGCAAGCGCGATCCGGTGTGCCTGGCGGCCCTGCAGGAAGTCGCCATCGGCGACGAGGACAGCATGGTGCGCCACAACGCGTTCGAGGCGGTGTCCAACGCCGGTGGCCGGAACGCCACGGCGTTCCTGCTGGACTCGCTCAAGAGCCCCGACTCGGGCGTGCGCCAGCAGGCCGCGCGGCAGCTCGGCAAGCTCAAGGCGCGCGAGGCGTTCACGCCGCTGGTCAAGCTCTTCGAGCGCGAGTTGCAGAAGGCCCGGCGCCAGCCGGCGGCGCGCAACGAGGTGCGGGTGCTGGCCGTTGCCCTCTCGAAGGTGAACCCCGGCGCTTCGCTGCCCTACGTCCTGCGCGCGATGCAGGCCTTGCCCGGCGACTACATGTTGCGGCGGACGGTGGCGGATGCGGCCACCGGGGAGGAAGCCCCGGCGCTGGCCGAGTTCGCCATGAAGCTGCCGGACCACAACGCCGGCGCGCACCAGGGGGTCATCAAGGCCTTCCGCAAGCTGCGTCACCGCAGCGCGGTGCCCTACCTCGTCAAGCAGCTGAAGAACCCCAACGCGAACGTGCGGCGCGAGGCAGCCCAGGCGCTTTCCTATACCGCGGGGCGAGAGCGCTTCGACGACCTCGCCGCCGCGGCGCGCAAGGAGCTGGAGCGCGCCGACCAGTTGCCCGAGGGCCGCTCGCCCAGCGGCGCCAGCTACTGGATCGACGCGCTGCGCAACACCGGCGACCCGCGGGCCTGCGGGGTCTTTCTCGAGGCCGCCGAGAAGTGCAAGCACCGCTCGGTGCGGGTGCTTGCCGCGCGCCAGATGCGGGTGTGTGTCGACCCCGGGCTCGGCGAGAGGATCTACAAGCTCTACAAGACCACGAAGGAGGAACACCTCCGGCGCATGCTCAAGCTGGTGCTCTCCCAGGCCCGTGGCTACGGCTACCGGTGGGACGCGGAGGCCAAGGACTTCAAGCGCGAGAAGGGCGCCACGCCGGCGCCCGGGAAGACCGGGGCGCCTCCCGCGCCCAAGAAGGCGCCGAAAGAGGCTCCGAAGAAGGCCGCGGAGAAGCCCGCCAGTTTCTGAGGGGGGCGAGGGCCACCGGTTGAGGGCTGAGGGAACTCCGCCCGGACCGGGAAGAGCGTTGCCCCGCAAGTCAGCCGATACCGGCAGGCCGTTCTTCAAAGGCCTGCCAGGGCAGCCCTCTGACACCGCCGACCCGCCGGCGGTTGCGGTGCCGGCACCGGGCGGGAGCAGGCAATCCCGCCTTGCGATTTCTTGCCATCGGCGCCGCGATCTGTAAACTGTGTGGCGTCCGTGAGCGCCTTGATCGACACTTGAGCAGTCTGAGAACATAGCGCCGGAGAGGGCATCCCGTGGATTTCACGACAAGAAACGTCTGCGCTGCGGCGATCGCGACGATCGTCGCGCTTCTGGCGATTGGGTGTTCGCCAAAGCCCAAGACCGGGCCCGCCGACCGGCGGGCGCCGGCGCAGGTGCGACCGACAATAGCGAGCTATGAGGCCCGCCTCAAGGAGGCGGCCGAGCCGGTCGACCAGGTGCGCAAGGAAGCCCTGGCGTACCTCGCGGAGGTGATCGCCGAGCAGCCCGCGTGCTTCCCGGCGCGCTGGCAGCGCGCTCAGTGGCTGGTGGCCTGGGATCGCCCCCGGGAGGCGCTGGGTGACTTCGCGGCGCTGGAGAAGGAATACGGCGCACAGCCCGACTGCTCGGCGCTGCACGGCAAGGCGCTCTACATGCTGGGCCGCGAGCGCGAGGCCCGCGAGTACTTCCGCCGTTCGCTGGCGCTCGACCCGCGCAGCGAACACGCCCTGCTGCACCTGGGAATCATGCTTGCCGAGAGCGGTCGCTACGACACGGCCCGGCAGTATCTCAAGCGCGTCGCCGAAGTTCACCCCGGTAACACCCGGGCCAGGAAGTGCCTGGCCGCCGTCGAGATCGCCGCGGATCCCGAGAAGCTGGGCGACGCCAGGAAGTTCAGCGACGCGGCCACCGCCAGGCGAGTCGGGCTGCTGCTGGTCGCGGCCGGTCGCTACCAGCCGGGGGTGAGCGCGCTGCTGGTCGCCCTGCGCGAGAACCCCAAGGACGTCGAGGCCCTGAAGGCCGCGGCGCACGGGTTCTCGCGGCGGGGCATGCACCGCAACGCCATGCGTCTCTTGCGAAGGGCGGTCCACCTGGAGACGGGCGATGCCGACGCGCACTACGACCTGGGCGCGGCCTACTCGCAGCTGGGTCGCAGGAAGATCGAGTACCGCGCCCGCGCGGCAAAGCATTTCGCCCGCGCCGCCGAGCTGCGCCCCGGCGAGCCGCGCCCGCTGCAGGCCGCGGCCAAGACCTGCGAGCGTGTCGGCAACATCCTCGGGGCCATGAAGTACTACGAGATGGCGCTGAAGGCCGGGCCGCGCGAGGCCGACTTCTACCTGGACTACGGCCGGTTCCTGGCCCGGAACGCGAGGCTGATGGAGGCCGAGAAGGTCTACCGCAAGGGGCTCGAGAAGCATCCGCAGGACGCGCGGATCAAGGCGAACCTGATGGCCGCGCTCTTCGAGATCGGGCGCTTCGAGGAGGCCCGCAGGCTGCGCGACGAGCTTGCCGTCAGGAAGGAGTTGCCCAAGGCGGTTGGCAGGCTCCTGGCGAAGTACACCGGAGGTGACAGGTGACGCGCGTGACGATTGCGCTCTCCGCGCTGCTGGCGGTTCTCGCGTGCGAAGCGCGTGCCGCCGACCGGGAGATCCCCCGCCAGGCGCGGGCCGCGGCCGACGCCGCGGTCAAGCAGATGGACCAGTGGGTGACCCAGGCCCAGCAGCTGGAGGTCAAGCTCAAGCAGGTCCGGGCCACGGTCACCAGGGCCCAGGAGACCCAGAAGCTGCTCAACGCCGCCGTGTCCGGCCGCAACGTGGGCAAGCTCAAGGCCGCAATCAAGAAGTGGAACCCGGAACTGGCCGGCCACGTCGACAGCCTCCAGAAGGCCCGCGCGGTGATGAAGCGCCTGGGGCTGACCCAGGAGGCCAGGGACATCAACGAGGCGCTGCTCTACATCGCCGGGAAGGGCCAGAAGCTCAACGGCCGGCTGCTGGACGCCTGGAGCTCGAGCGGGCTGGGCCACCACATCAACAAGGCGCTTTCCGGCAACGGGCCGCTGGGCAAGGCCATCGGCGCGGCGCGCAAGATCAAGGGCGTCTGGGGGCAGATGAAGGACGCCAAGAAGGCTTACGACACGGTGCTCAACGACTTCGAGCGCATCTTCCAGCCCAACAGCCAGAGCGCCTACGCGGGGCTCAACGCCATCCAGAACATCCTCAACGAGTTCAAGGACAAGGCGCCGCCGCCGGTGGACAAGATCCTGGGCGCCTACGCCGACATCGTCGGCGGGTTCATCGGCGCGCTCAAGCGCACCGAGGTGCTGATCAACACCAACGCGCGGCAGATGAACCTGATGCGCACCATCGACTCCGCGGACAAGGACGGCCTCGCCAAGAAGATCAAGCAGGCCTGCCCCGACGAGGACCTCTACGCGATTACCGAGATCAAGGCGCCGGCGGGCCTGGCGGGTCGATTCTTCGTGAGCAGCCACACCAGCCGCTACTACCTCTTCGCCGGCAAGCACCTGCACGTCTTCAACGGCACGCTGGCCAACATCCGCAAGCTGGTGCGCTGGACCGCGATGGTCAAGGGCAAGGCCGACCCGCACCTGATCGCCGCGCGCCTGCCGAATCTCGACACCAGGCTGGAGGCCATCAGGAAGCGCATAGATCCCGACTGGCGCGCCTTCCGCAAGCCGCTGCCGTTGCTGCTGGACTACATGAAGTACTACTACAGCTTCAAGGCCGTCTCCGAGAAGGACCGCAAGGCCATCTACAAGCTCAAGAGCTGGGACTACGACCGCCTGCTGGCCTTCTACATCTTCGATCCCCGCACCCGCGAGGACTTCGAGTACTACGGTGGCATCTTCACCGGCTACGTGCTGATCGACGTGAGCGTTTCCGGAACCGGCGAGGGTTTCGCGGTCGGCAAGGCCCGCATCTGGGCGACCAAGGGCCCCCTGGGCACCCGCAAGTACCTGACGCTGGTCGAGAACAAGTTCCGCGGCCTGCTGTCGGCATGGGGAACTGCTCCGACGTACGTGGTCGGCGGAAGCCACGCCGGGGCCGAGGCGCGCCAGCAGACGGTGAGCGCCTCGGGCATCCCCTCGCGCATCGCGGTGAGCTTCAACTTCAAGATGCAGCCGAAGGACGAGGACGAGGACGACGACGGCGGGGGCACCGACGTGGACATCGACGAGATGGACAAGGACAACGACACCGGTGGCGGTGACGGTGGCGGTGACGGCGGTGACGGCGGTGACGGCGGTGACGGCGGTGACGGCGGCGGCGACGACGACGATGATGATGACGACGGCAAGAAGGACGACATCCCCGGCGTTGGCGGGGACACCGGGGACCAGACCACCGGCGGCACCCAGGACGACCTGACCAAGGACGACGTCGACAACATGGATAAGGACGCCGACAAGGATACCAAGGGCGACTCCGACAAGAACGTGACCAACGACAAGTACGGTGGGCTGCCGGGCACCGACAGCGACCTGTTCGGCGACTTCATCATGGCCATCATCGAGGGAGACCACGACCGGGCCATGGAGATCCTCACGCAGATCACCGGCGACGGCAAGGACGACCCCGACGTCAAGAACGACGTGAACCAGCTGGGCAACGAGGCCGGCACCAGGGGCGATTTCGACAAGAACAGCGATCCCTACTCCGGCGCTGACGACGGTCCCAAGCCCGGGTCGGACGACAACAGCATCAGGAACGCCGGCGTCGACCCCGAGGCGGTTGGCGACCCGGTTGACCCCCAGGCCGATCCCGACGCCCCGGACGACGCCGACGTCAAGCCGCCGCCGGAGACCAGCACGGGGGCGGGCAATCCCTTCACCGGTCAGCGCAACGCCGCGGGCCAGAACATCGCGGCGGTGGTCAACCAGCAGAACGGCGCGGCGGCCGCCGAGGGGCGCAACGCGCAGCAGGACATCAAGAACACCCCGATTCCCACCCGCGGCGGGATGCAGCCGATCAACGCCGGCGGCGCCACCACGATCACGATTACCGTCTGGGATCGCGCCGCCGAGGACGGAGACATCGTGCGCATCTCGGTCGGCGGGCGGACGGTGTCCGCGGCCTGCCGCCTGACCAAGGCGCCGCAGAGCTTCACGGTCACGCTGTCGCAGCCGTTCACCTCGGTATCGGTCGTGGCTCTCAACGAGGGCACCGCTCCGCCCAACACCGCGGCGTTCTCGGTGAAGGTTGGAGGGCGCACGCTCAAGACCACCGGCTGGAGCCTGAAGAAGTACGGTATGGGTTCGACCGTGATCCGCAGGGGAGGTCGATGATGAGCTTGCGAAGATCGATCGCCCTGTTGCCGGCGGTGCTGGCGACGGCCCTGGCCCTGGCCGGTTGCACCGGCCCGAAGACCAGCGAGGCCGAGACCGCCCTGGCCGCAGGAGACTATGATCGCGCCGCGACCATCTTCGGGGCGGCATCGCGCCGGCGCCCGAAAGACGCCGCGCTGCGCTCGAAGTGGGACGCGGCGCGCGCCAAGGCGGCTTCGGTGCACGCCGCGAGGGTCGACGGCCTGGTCAAGGCCGGTGACCTGGACGCAGCCGAACTCGAGGCCGAGACCGCGATCTACTTCCAGCCGGAGAAGGTCGAGTACCGCCGGCGCCTGGCCCGGTTGCGCGGCGTGCGCCGCGGGTTGCGCGAGCAGGTGCGCCTGGCCGGCAGGGCGATCGCCCGCAAGGACTGGCTGGCCGCGCGCAGCCGCCTCGAGCCCATGCGCGCCTACTCCACGACTTTCGCCGAGATCGCCAGGATGTGGAAGGTCGTGGCCCGCGAGAACTACAGGATCGACATGCGCGAGGGGTTGCGCAACCTCAAGATCACGCGCTACAGCGATGCCGAGAAGTACTACCGCGACGCGCTGGAACTCTTCCCCGGGGACAAGGCGGCGGCGAAGCAGCTCAAGATCGCGCGGGACCGCGCGCGGGCCCGGTTGCTGGCGCACGAGGCCGAGAAGCTGGTGCGCGCCGGCCGCTGTGGCGAGGCGGTGCCCAAGGGCCGCAAGGCTCTGGAACTGCACCCGGAATCGGCGTACGTCAAGAGCGTGCTCGGTGAGGCGCTGCGGCTCACGGCGCTGGACCTCCTGGCGCGCGAGGAGCAGGCCCGCAAGGCCGGCAGGTTGCGCGATTCCTACGTGCTGCTGCTCGCGGCCGGGAAGCTGAAGCCGCCGCAAAGGAAGCTCAAGGAGCGGATTGCCAACCGCCACGGAATCGTCGCCAAGGAGATCGCCGCGCGGTATCTGGCCCACGGCATCCGCATGGAGAAGGCCGGGCTGCACGGTAACGCGCTGGTGCACTACGCGCTGGCAAACCGGGTGTGGCCGAACTTCAAGGGCGTGCGGCGGCGCGCCAAGCTTGCCTCGGCCAAGGCCGCCTCGCGCTCGGTCTACCGCATGCTGGTGATGCCTCCGGTCGAGGCCAAGAAGGTTGCGCCCGGCGGGGGCCGGATAGTGGCCGCCGCGTTGCGGGCGGCCCTTGCGAAGAATTTCGGCAAGCTGATCAGGGTTTACTCCCCGGCGGACATGAAGGGCAAGCAGCTGCGCGAGACCGGCCTGGCTCCCAACGGGATCCTGGGCGGCAAGCTGGAGGAGCTGTGGATCAAGAGCGTGGGTCCCATCGCCACCAGGCACACCGTGCGCTACGTTGCCGGCAAGGTCCCGGCGCTCAACCCGGAGGTCGAGCGTTCCAAGGCCTGCTGGGAGCAGGCCCAGGCCAGGCTTCCCGAGTACCAGCAGGCGGTCGCCAAGGCCGAACAGGATCACAAACCTTACGAAGCGGCGGTGCGCAGAGCGCAGGCCGACTACAATCGCGCCGCGGCGCTGCCGGCCAACACCTTCCAGCAGCAGCTCAACCGCCAGAACCGGATGACCGAGGCCAACGGTCGTCTGATGCGCGCGCGCAACGCGGCCAACGCCAGCCGCATGGGTGTGATGCTCCAGAAGAGCGCGCTGCAGACCGCACAGCGTGACGTCGAGAAGAAGCTCAACTACTACCTCTCGCGGCCGCCTTACGTCTACGCTCCGAAGTACCGCAACTACACATATACGGTGGCCAACTTCAAGACCACCGCCACCGCGCGGGCCTTCCTGCAGTGCAGGGACCTGACCAGCAGGACCACCTGGGGTCCGCACGGGCTGCAGACCGGTTACGTATTCAATGACCGCATCGTGGCCGGCTTCCCGCCCGCGGGCATCAAGGCCGACGGCAAGGACACCCCGGCCGACAGTGCCATGCTCGACAACGTCGCCGGGCAGCTGGCGGGGAAGTTCTCCGAGAAGATCGCGCCGAAGATCAAGGCCCACGGCCGCATTCCCTACGAGCGTGCGCTGGCCGAACGCAAGAAGGGCAACAGCCGTACCGAGCTGCACTACCTGGCGCTGGCCTGGTTTGCGGGGTCGGCTCTCGACGAGAAGGCCCGGAGCAGCGTCTCGGCCCGCATCGCCGAACTCAGCGGCCTGACGCTCGAAGGCGAGAAGGTGGACCCCGCGGCGATACCCACCGGGCCGCTTGCCAAGTAGGCTCCCTGCATGAGCCCTCCCTGTTCAGGAGGGCCACGTCGCCCACAGGCAGGAACAGCACCAAGTATCCTGGAAGCGGGAAGCCTGAAAGGGGGCTGAAAGGGGACACTCCCCTTTGGACCCTCCCCTTTTGGCCAACACAGGTCGCATTCCCTAATCGTCTCTCCAGGCACCGGATAACGGCAGATGGGGTGCCAGACAGGGAGTGTCCCCTTATCCCCATTATCCTTGAGGGGATTGGCGTGTGGGTTTTGTGCATTTCATATAGTTCTTTTAGGTGGTTCGGTGTATCTCAATCTGGAACGGAGGATGCCGTGGGTTCACCAGCGAAGAGGATTCCGAAGTACTTGAGCATCAAGCGGATGCTCATGGAGCGCATAGCCAGGGGCCAGTACGGGGGCAAGACGCCGGTGCCGCCGGAGAAGGAACTCGCGCGCGAGATGGGCGCGGCGCCGATGACCGTCAGGCGGGCGATCCAGGAGCTGGTCGGCGAGGGCATGCTGGTGCGCCAGCGCGGTCGCGGCAAGGGCACCTTCGTCTGCGACGTGCGCGGAGTGCCCCACGCACCCAGCAGCACCGATGCCAAGCTCAAGCGCGTCGGGGTGCTCCATCGCCAGAGCATGAACGAACTGCGCGAGTCCCCCGTCTACTTCCTCATATACATGGAAGTCCAGGCGGAGTGCGCCCGCAACGGCGTGGCCCTGGAGTTCCTGCCCGACGGAACCGAGGAGAAGCGCTCGGCCTCCAGCATCAAGGGCATGGCTGCCGACTCAGGCGTTCAGGCTCTGCTGGTGCTTGACTGGTGGAGCGCCCAGAGCCTGCTCGAGGTTCAGGACTCGGGCCTGCCGGTGATCGTTCCGGGACCCTTCCAGGAGACCATTCCGGTGAGCTGTGTGGTAGCTAACGAGTACCAGGGCTCGTTCGCGGCGACTCAGCACCTCCGGGAGCTGGGGCACAATACCGTAGCGCTGGTCAACTCCCGCAAGGAGATCAAGACGACCGTCGACCGCCGCGGCGGCTGGATAGCCGCGATGGACCTGCCCTCCGAAGACGCGGAGGCGATCACCTACCGAGCCGGCCGCGACGGGTTGCGCAGCGGGCAGTCCTTAGCGGAGGTCAAGGAAGACCTCCTCCGGCAGTTCAAGGAGCGTCGCCCCCCGAGCGGCATTTTCGCCCGCGACGGGTTCTACTCCTATGCGACTATCGCTGCGCTTCGCGAACTGGGCCTGTCCTGTCCCGAGGACGTCAGCATCACCTGTTTGGGGGCCTCCTACGAGAGGGTCCTGGACATGCCGCATATGACCTCGGTGCAGGTGCCCGAGGGTGCTTTGGGGCGCGCGGTGGTGCGCCTGGCCCAGGACCTGGTGTCGGGCCGGCAGGAGAGCGCCGTTGGCTTGGTCCTGCCCATGCAGGTCTTCGAGGGCGAGTCGGTGCTGCCCGTCAAGTAGTCAAGCAGGTCTGCGATTCAATCACGAAACGCTATGACGAGGGGAGGACTCGGCGATGAAGTGCATCCCGACCATGGCGCCGGGCGTGATTCTCGGTTCTGCGGTTCTCGCCAGCGAGAAACGGGCTCGTCAACGCACAACCAGCTCATCCGCAGCGAAAGGCCGGTGGTGACGCGGCCGGACTTCGGCAAGACCGGCCGGGGTGATTGAGTTCCGGCCAGGAGGAGACAAGCGATGTACGACCTGAAGCTCGGTGCCAGTGAGAAGGCCGGCTACCTGGAGGCGGCGCGGCTTGCCGGCTACTGGCTGGCGAACAGCCAGAACACGCCGGAACGGCCGTGGGGCGGTTACCACGTGTCCGAGAGCGCCGACCGCGGCCGCTTCATCGAGAAGTGCTGCCCCTCGCGCGACTACGTCAAGCCCGCGGGCATCTGGCTGACCGGTATCTACCTCTGCTCTCTCTGCGACCTGAAGAAGGCACCCGTGCTCGACAAGCAGATCTACCTGAAGGCGATCACCGAGGGCGCCGGGTTCCTCAAGAGCCTGCAGTGCTTCGACGTCCGCTGGGAGCGCGCGATCGGCGGCTTCCACGAGATCTGTCCCGGCCACCAGTACTCCGCGCCGCGCGATGCTGCCACCGGGGCCTACGCACTGATAGCCCTGTACCTCGAGACCGGCGAGGAGGAGTACCTCGACCGCGCCGTGCGCTTTGCGACCTGGTACTCGACCTGCGGCTCGGACCCGGAGGGCTTTCCCTGGGACGACTACGACCTCGAGAAGGGCGAGGGCGTCAGCAACAAGCGCGGCGACTGGCAGGCCGGCGGCGCGCTGGTCTACTACCAGCTGCTGAAGGTTACCGGCGACCAGCAGTGGAAGGTACCGCTGAAGAGGGTCCTCGACGTGCTCGAGGGGATCTGCGCCGACGGCAATAAGGGCGACACCGCCTACGACTTCCACGGGGACTGTACCATATCCGTTGGCAACGACGATTTCGCCAGCATCCTGTTGCTGGCCGGCTACGAAGTCTTCAGGGAGGAGCGCTACCTGGAGCTCTTCGCACGGCGGCTGCGCACCGAGCTCGAGCGCCAGGACGAGCGGGGGGCGTTCCCCAACTTCGGGGGCACCTTCGTGACCGCGCTGGAGCTGCTGGAGGCGCTGGACTGCTCGGCGGCCTGGGGTGTGGAGATCCTTCCCGAAGGCGAAGTGGTAGGGCCGCTGCTGAAGGCAGCGCGCTTCGGGCTTTCGCTACAGGTGCAGGACAACCCCAGTCGCTACATGCTCGGCGGCGTCTGCGGGCAGGGCAACTACGCGCACAACCGCGACGTGGTCCACGGTCGTGACGCGGCCTACGCGCTGCAGCTCTGGCTGCGCCTTGCCGGTCACCGCGCGAGTGCCTATACTGTCCTAGACTGGGGGCCTCACGGGTAGCCGGCTGCCTCGCGGCCCGCTGCAAGCGGGGCGCGGGTTCTCACCCGCGCCCCGCACACGCCGTGGCGAGGAGGGCCGGCTCAGGCGCTGGCCACGCGGTAGCCCTGGGCCCGCGCGTAGTCCTTCAGCTTCTTACGAAGCATCTGGCGCCCGCGGTAGATCCGGCTCATCACCGTGCCTATGGGACAGTCGAGTTCGCGGGCTATTTCGTTGTAGCGCATTCCCGCGACGGAGGAAAGCAGGAGGGGGAGGCGGAAGCTCTCGGGCACCTGCTCCAGGGCCTGCTTCACTTCCTCATCAACGGTCTCGTTCAGGTCGAAAACTCCCCCGCTCTCCGACGAGTCGCCCACGCCTTCCGAAGAAGCCGTGAAGGTCTTCACGGTTTCGAAGTTCAGTTTCTCGTGCGTACCCGAGGCGCGCCGGATCCGGTTTATGTTGGAGTTGGTCAGGATCTTGAAGAGCCATGCACGACAGTTGGTTCCGCGGTCGAAGGATCCGAACGCGCGGTAGGCGCGCATGTAGGTCTCCTGCACCAGGTCTTCGGCGTCCTGCTTACTCCGGGTCATGCAGATCGCGGCTCGCTTCAACGAGTCGAGATGCGGCAGGGCCACCTTCTCGAACTCTTCCTTGCGTTCGGTTGAGGAATTCAGTGCTCTTATCATTTGTTGTTACCTCCGGCGTTTGTGTTCCATCCCTTGTGGTTGCATCACTTGATTGTCCGTAGAGCAACGGACGTGCCACGCAGGGGTGAGTCCCTGGCTCGCTGGCTCAAGCGGCCATATTACGTGGGTAATGATTGCGCGAGGCTGGCGCAGGGCCCCGGGTGACACTTGAATTGGGATGGTGAGCGTATCAAAAGGATAGGCCCTGCGGGTGCTGGGCATATCGTATGATTGCGGTCTGGTCGTGAGTCGTCATTCGAGCCTGCATCGCGTGAGGCCTGCCGAAAGTCGCGCCATTAGCTGGAATCCCGGACGCGGCCGCTGCGTTAGCATTGCGCAAGGAAACCGGCAGGCAAGCCACAAGCTCCCGGGATAGGGAAGCATTGCCGGCCGCGGAGATACTGATGGCGAGAGTCTGGTTGGTTGACGATCAAGAGCAGTGGCTTGAACTCTTCGAGAACGCCCTGCGTGATGCCGGATACGAAGTACTTGCATTCACCGACGGCTACACTGCTCTCTCGCGCTTGAAGAGCGGAGCAGTGCCCCCAGATGCGGTAGTGCTCGACGTTCAGATGAAGCCATCGGGTGCAGAGGTCCTGCGCGCGATCAGGGAAACCTGCCGGGAGCTTCCGGTGGTGATGAACACCTCCTGTGCGGGCTGCCGGGAGAGAGCCGAGTTGGCTTCGGCGACCGGTTTCGTGACCAAGCACACCGATCCCCGATCACTGCTCGAGGCACTCACGCTGGTCCTGTCGAGAGCGCGCGAAGCCTGATCCGAGGCAGCCCAGGCCGGTACGGACTATACAGCGCAGCAGAATAGGGACACTCCCCTTTTCAGGCAGTGAAGGCGGTGAGTCCTTAAAGGGGACAGTCCCTCTCTGATCCCTATCTGATCTGTGCGGTGCGCAGTTGATTTGTGTCGAGCAGCTGGTGGCGTGGTTGCGTCAGGATCGCGGCTGGTGGGGTGTGCGGGCGGCGGATGCGGGTCCTGGGGTACCTGCCGGGCGCAGCGCACGTGCGGCTCGAACAGCTTTCGGATCGGGTTTGCGCCAGCTCCGGCCTCGCTGGCGGGCGAGGTGGGTGCCTTCAGAGCGGCACTGCGTGGCTGCGCTGTTCCCTCAGGCTGAAGTGACCGGCATGCTGCGGCACGGGGTTGATCCTGCGCCGGTACCGGCCCTC
>Ga0272442_10002081_pt1 | contig 29440 bp, 29 predicted proteins | sample SSMForm2O_FD_200262 | JGI IMG/M metagenome (GOLD analysis project Ga0272442, IMG submission 200262) | Marine sediment archaeal communities from Little Sippewissett salt marsh, Falmouth, MA, United States - SSM-Form-2O | ecosystem: Environmental > Aquatic > Marine > Wetlands > Sediment ...
GATCGTATCCAGCGCTGTAATCAGCGCCTTCTGCGTCTGCCAGGGTCCGGGCATTTCAAAAAGTGCGAGCTGATCCGTCCGGACGGCCAGATCCGTGAACGTAAGACCCATGTACCGCACCCGCTGCCGCCGCCGGTTCGCCTTGAAAAAAAGCGGCTTCAGTATCTGAAACAGCGGCGGATCCAGACAGACGGGCAGTGAAACACGGCCGCGCCGGGTGATATCCATGCCGTCACTGTAGCGGATATGCAGCCAGACCGTGCCCGGAGACACCCCCTGGCCGCGCATGCGCCGGGCGGCCTTCTCTGTGAGATCATAAAGGACCCCCAGCAGCACACCGTCATCGTTGGTATCATCCGTCAGGGTTTGTTCCGCCAGCACAAACGGTTTGGCCGGCGGCGGCCGTACGGGCGTCTCGTCAATGCCCAGGGATTGCCGGTGAAGCACCATTCCGAACCTGCCGAAAACCGCCGCCAGCTGCCCCGGGGACAGTCCGGCAAGCTGCTGAATACGGTGGATGTTGAATTCCGCCAGCAGTTCCTGTTCCGTCCTGTACCGGACGGCCGGCAGCATGCGTATCCGGAGAGGCGCAAGAAAAGAAGCCTCACTTCCGCCGGGCACAGAATAGAGATCACCACAAGACGCCACCACGCGGGCCGCCACACCACTCACCAGTTTGTTCGCGCCGATGCCCACAGTGCCGGACAGGCATATGTCCTCCTTGATGCCCAGGCGCATGCGCGATGCCGTATCCTGAACACCGCCGAAAAGGCGTGTCATGCCCGTCATGTCCACAAAGAAGCGCCCCCAGTGCCCCGGTTCCACCAGCGGCGAATAGGCGCCCAGAATCCGGCAAATCCGGTCCGCAGCCTGCTGATATCGTGCCTCGTCCGGGGGAAGAATCACGAGCCGCCGGCATCGCCTGAGGGCTTGCGTCAGGGGCATTCGTTCAAACACGCCTTCCATGCGGGCTTCAGGCGATGCGGAAAAAATCAGGGAGCGGGGAGAATGACGCGCACACACCACCACCGGCCGGCGGCACAGGGACGGATCCCTCAGCCGCTCCACAGCCACTGGGAAGTGATCGATCCGGAAATGTACAATATGGCGGTTCATGGCAATTTGATGCGATCCTCATGATGATCCTTTTTTCAGCGGGAGATTTCGGGCATTCAGCAGTGCATGAGATTTTTTTCAACCACCCCGTCAGGGTTTGTCAAGACATCATGGTTCCGGAAACGGAGAACGATAAAACCCTGTGCATGCAGCCATGCATCGCGTTTTTTTTCCTTCGCTTCCCGATCCGCATGATGCCGGCCGTCCACGTCAACCGCCGCCTTTTTTTCAAGACAGACAGAATCGACGATATAAGGCCCGGCAGGATGCTGCCGCCGGATATCCGATAAGGTGAACAAGGTCTCTTATCAGGTAAAAAATATTTTGTATGCATCTCCAGTTTTACGGGAAAATCAAAATCTTTTTTAAGCCGCCTCCTGAAGGTGACAATCCGGCCATAAATATCTTGCCAGTCCAAATGATGCAAATACAATGCTGATAATACGAATATCGGGGATGAATACTGAGGACAACCATCATCTCCGGACTCATCATCGTATGCGACAAACATATGGTTCCTGATCGCTTTGCTTTCAAAACAGGAAATAACCCGCCCCCTGTTTTCCCCTACCGGTACCGCCGCATCAGGCCCACCACCACGCCCTGAATGACAAATTCCCCTTCCCGCACCAGTATGGGCTGCATGGCCGGATTGGCCGGACGCAGCTCAGCGACCTCCTTCCGCCGGTAGTATTTTTTCACCGTGGCTTCCCCTTCGATCAACGCCACCACTGTCTGGCCGTTCTCGGCCGTGGCCTGCCGGCGGACCACAATGGTGTCTCCGTCAAAAATCCCCTCCCCGATCATGGAATTGCCCGATACCTTGAGAGCAAAATACTCGCCGGACCCCAGCATGTCCTCCGGCACATCCACTCCGTCCTGCTGTTCAACCGGCTCAATGGGCCGGCCGGCGGCCACAATGCCGGCCATGGGAAGGATGACTGTGTTACCGCCGTGTGCAACCAGGGTGATGGCCCGTTTCTGGTTTTTTCCTCCGGTCCTGATATACCCTTTCCGCTCCAGTTGTTTCAGATACTTCTGCACCGACTGAAAGGACTGAAACCCGAAATGACGCCGTATCTCGTCATAGGAAGGGGCTGTTTCCCCGGATTCCATGTATCTCTGAATATACAGATACACGGCACGTTGTTTTTCGGTCAGATTCACAATGGAAGATAGGTATAAATAAGGTATAAGTCAAGTTCTTTTTACGGAAGGCTTTTTGTCAGAAGGCATACCGCAGCGGGGGAACAACCCATAACCTCACCCGCACTGATCGGCCGCCACCTCAATGGCGCGCCGCAATTCATCCAGGTGAAAGGGTTTGATGATATAGCCGCAGGGCTTGACCTGCAGCACCTTCTGCCGGGTGATTTCATCCCCGTAGGCTGTCAGAAAAATAATGGGAACGGGACGCCTTTTATGAATACGCATGGCTGTATCGATACCGTTCAACCGGCCCTTGAGTACAATGTCCATAACAATGACATCCGGTTCAACCGTCTCCATCATTTCAAGAACCTGCTCCCCCGTGCTGACAACACCGATAACCGCGTATCCCAGCAGCTGGATGCTTCGCTTGATGTCGGCCCCGATCAGCAGGTCGTCCTCGACAACCAGGACTTTCAGTTTTTCCGTCATTGCATGTGCTCCTCAAAAAATCTGATTGATCTTCCCGCCACCCGAAGGGCGGGTTCGGGAACCTCCGATAAAGGTGGAGGTTTCTGCAATTCCGCCAGAAAGATGGCGGACCAGCAACCCACACCAGCCGGCACCGCTGTGCCGTTTTTCAGTCTCCCCGCTTCACGGGCAGGCCAAAAGCTGCCGCCTCCGGTGGTGGATGTTTACTCCATATCAGTCGTGCAATGCCTTTGCCGGCTTGTTTTCCGATACTTCATACCGGATAATGTCCAGGTAATCCAAGAGAAGCCGCGTAATCAGAAACCGGTTCCGGACGTTTTCCCTGGCCCGTTTTCCCATTTCCCTGGCCAGATCCGGGTGCTTGATAATTTCAACAATCCGGTCCGCAAATCCCTGGATGTCCTCCGCTTCGACCAGGAAACCATCCTCCCCGTCAGCGATCTGGAGTGTGATCCCGCCCACATTCGATGCAACGACAGGACGCTGCTTCCACATGGCTTCCGTCACAGTCAGGCCGAATCCCTCCCGGACCGATTTCTGGATAACCACACTGCTGATCCGCTGGAGCAAATTGACAAGCCTGTTGTTTTCGAATGTAATCAGAATCACATCCCCCCGCCGGACCAGATCCAGTGTTCTGGCTTTCACCTCATCATAAATCTCGACACCTTCGGGATCATCCATGGCCATGCTGCCGCATAAAATCAGACGGCAGTCCAGTTTTTTCCTGACCATCCGGAACACCTCCACCACGCCGAGGGGATCTTTCCACTTGTCGAACCGTGAAATCTGCGTGATCAGGGGCTTGTCTGACGGAATGCTGAATTCCTGCATCAGATCCTGAATCTCTTTCGCACTCATGTCCATGTTCTTCGTCGAGAGGGGATCGATCACCGGATGAACAATGTGCTGCCGGACAGGCAGATCCTTTTTTCTGTATTTCTCATGAGACAGTATGGCCAGGTCATACCGGAGGATAAATCCCTTCAAATATTCCCAGAGATCCCTGTCCGGCCTGGACAGGTCGATATGACACCGCCATATCCACGGCTGCTTTTTCTTGTAAAAATCGATAAGCGGCAGGGGCTGCGGATCATGAATAATCACCAGATCATGATCGATAATGGCATATGCGGAAAAATTCTCGTTGGCGCTTTCATACCTCCTTGTCTTTCGTTTTGTTAAATTGATGGCCTCGCCCTGCAGCGCATTGTGAAATTTCTTTGTCAGTCCAAACAGATCCGTACTGCCGTGAAGTATCCGCCAGTCGGCATCGAGACCGGCATCATTCATCAGGGGCACAAGACTGGTGAGAATTTCGGCCACACCGCCCCCGATAAAAGTGGAATTGATATGCAGCACCCGCTTTCCGTAAAGCGGTTTTGCCTTTTGATAAATCTCGCCGACCACCGCATCTCCGACGATATGCCGGTAATCCGAAATTCGCTTCATGGCCCCGTCCTTATGTTGTTGCCGCGGGCAAAAAAGAAAACGTTTTTCATCGCAGCATCATCATTTTTTTTCTCTGAACTTCCGTTTCCGGTCCGTTCCGGATGATCAGCTGACACAGATAGACACCTGTTGTCACCAGTCTTCCGTTGTCGTCCCTGCCGTCCCAGATCCAGCCGTGCCTGCCAACTCCTTTTTCGCCGCTGAAAAGCAGCCGGACCGTCCGCCCCCTCAGATTCATGACCGACAGATGAAGGGATGCCGCCACCGGCAGCATCAGAGAAATGGATGTCTGATGATTGAAGGGATTGGGATGGTTCTGATACAGAATAAAAGAATATGGTCCGTTTTCAGAAACCCGGACTTCGGTATCCGCCCCGATTTTCCAGACATGAACCAGGGGCTTGTCATCATCGGCCAGCCATTCAAACACATAGAAAAATCCCCGTTCCCGGTCATAACAGACACTGCTGACATGGTACTTCTGCTGGGTGGAATCCACATGCCAGAGCACCTCATCAATATTCATGAATGCATACGGCTGGGGATGATACGGCTGCATGGTTCCCTGAATCACCTGGACGAAATCGTCCGTATCAAAAAAGAGAATACGACCCTCAAAAGCATCACTCCACCACCCCCGCTGATTGTACGGATCCTGCATGGCGGGATCTTCGTGATCCCATACCGTGCCGTCCGGAAGACCATACCAGCACTGACCGGTTCCCTTGGTGCCGGCCAGAAGCACCGCACTGCGGGATCCCTGCGTCACCCAGGCGCCCCCCACCCATTCATCGGATTCGCTGAATCCATCCATCTGCATGCACTCTTCGGTTGTCAGATACTGCTCACCTGTCTCCTGGATGCCGTACAGGAGCAGAGGCCTGACGTTGTAGATGGTCACCCCGCTTTCCGGCGGATTATCCGTCTGCCACGGCTCATAGGCAAACAGGGCCGGTCCCATGCCACCCCAGAGACCGTCCCGAAAACGGCCGGTGGCCAGTCTGTATCCCGACAGATACTGTGAAGTCCAGCTCTCCGGAATTTCGAACATATAGTCGCATGTCACATAATTGGTGTACCGGTTGAAATACCAGCCGCCGCGTGGATCAGGCCGGCTCAGATCCAGTTCGCACCACATATGGGACGGATCCTGACCTTCATCATGAAGATGCTGTCCCCAGGCCATATGCAGTTTTCCGGTCTGCTGTGTTCCCTGGGGAGGCAGGTAGGCCATTCCAAGGCGGGTCATCTCGTAGAAAAGCGGATTCCCCTGGGCGTCACGAAATAAACTTCCTTTCACATCCCGGAAATCCTGCAGCAGGGAAGCCGTATTGAGCATCTCCGGATTTCTGGCCGCCGAGATAACGGGAGCGGGTATGGATATCTCGCATACGTCCTTGTTTTCATTGTGACCGGCGCCGTAAATCGATCCCGGATATCCGTCATCAGCGCCTCCCGGATCCCCGTCAGGATAATAGGTCGCCGCAGTGCCTCCCCAGTACCACCCGTGTTCGTAAGGCTCCGTGTCAGGAAGGCGAAAAGCCCCCTGATAAACCAACTGTTCCGGCAGGAGTCTCTGGGCCGCATTGAGGGAAAATATCATATGGAAGCAGAAAAACAGACAGGCAACAACGGTCCGTACAGAGCGTTTGATTTTCATGGTGTTTCCCCTTTCTCAGATGATTCCGGGAAGAGGGGGCGTCCATTCAGCCTATTCCCAGCTGACGACGTATCTGCAGCAGCTGCCCCCTTTTGCCCTGCATGATTCTTCCGTCATCCGGACATTTTTCGCACCGCACAATTTCAGGGCTTCCTTGTACCATCCGATCACCGTCAGACAATCCACAGCGGAAAATGTTTCAGCGCCATGGGTGGTCATGACACCGGAATTCGGACCGGTCTTTTTATATTCCCGGTACCCTGTATCATAATAAAAATCATAGATCATCTTGGCCTGGGCCATGAATTTCTGAGGTTCTCCCGGTGTCAAAAAGGCGTTTTGATTCTGTGTGAGATTTTTCTTGGCCGATTCGGCGCCGATTTGTTCAAACACGGACAGATTCCCTTTTCCCAAGACGTCTACAATGGCCTGATCAAGCCGCTGCCCGATTTCAAAGGGGTACCACCCTACATGAACCATTGTTTTTTTCAGAAACGTTCTGTCGTCTTCGGACAAATGATCCAGCACACGGCTCCACGCCCCTTTGCCGAAGTGTTCTTCCACAAAAGCCTTTCGGGAAAGCAGGACAGACCCTCTGATTTTCATGTCGTTTTCTCCTTCACTTGACCAATCATTTCTCCGTATTCCGTCCGCAAGCGGCCATCCCGGAAAAACAGGCCGGAACGCCCGGGTCGCAAAGACATCCGGGGACCGGCCGCCTGATAAATGAGAATCATCCCGGTCCATTCCTTCGGGATGATCCGGAAATCAATCGATCAGCCGCCGCGGAACACGCTCATTGATTCTTGTGGTCACTTCATAATTGATGGTACCGGCCCAGTCTCCGAACATTTCGGCGGAAATGACTTCCTCCCCCTCGCTGCCGATGAGGATCACTTCATCCTCCAGCTGCACGCCCGGTATATCCGTAATTTCCACCATGATCATATTCATGCAAATCCGTCCGCGCAGAGGCGCCCTGCTGCCGTGTATCAACACATGCCCGCCCTGAACGCCCCGGTCGAAACCGTCATAGTATCCCACGGGCAGCACGGCCAGGCGCGTATCATGGCTGGTCCTGTATGTACACCCGTATCCGACGTATTCACCGGCCGGCACGTCTTTTATCTGAATCACACGTGTTTTCCAGGTCAGCGCGGGAATGAGCTCAAAGCCGTTCTCCCTTTCCCGGACATATGACACATACGTCTCATTGGAAGGCCACATTCCATACGCCGATATGCCGACACGGACCATGTCGAAATGAATCTCCGGAAACAGAATGGTCGCTGCTGAATTCGCACAGTTCCGGATTTCAGCAGACAATCCCGCCCCCTCCAGCACCCTTCCCGCACGTGCAAACTGTTCGAGCTGATAAAAAGCATAGGAATGATCCGTGGTGTCTTCGATATTGGCGAAGTGCGTGGACAGACCCTCGAGATGGATTGAAGGAATATCACGGATGAGACGGGCGATATCCGGCAGTCTGGCCAGAGACACACCCTGGCGGTTTGTGCCCGTTTCCACCTTGAGATGCAGACGGGCTTCATGGTTCTGTTTTCCGGCGATCTCTCCGATTTTCCGGATGGTTTCCTCATTATAGACCACCATGCGGCAATTCAGTTCCAGAACGTCGCTGATCTCAGACAGGGGAACATAACCGATAATATACAGCGGGGCCTGCACACCCGCATGCCGCAGCGTTCTCGCTTCACAGAGACTGTTGACGGCCAGCCAGTCCGCACCTGCCTGGATAAAAACCCGGGATGCCTCCAGGAGGCCATGTCCGTAAGCGTTGGCCTTGACACACACACAGAGCCTCACATCCGGCTTCAGAATGCGGCGGAATTGGCGGATATTGTTCACCAGTGCCTGCTTTGAAATTTCCACCCATGTTAATTCCGCGGTATCACTCCGCGGTTCGGTTTGAATGGACAATCCGTCATCCTTTATATTTTCATGGCCGCCGGCAGGATGTGGCCTGCTTACAGGAGATAAAGAATTGCTGCGGCAATTTTCGGGCCGCTGAAATCCGACACACCGCCAAGGGATTTGTTAAAAATAACGAAATGATACTGGAATGCCATACCCAATCCCAGATGCCTGGAAAATGCCCAGTCAAATCCGGCGCCGATGTTCAGCCCCCAGCCTCTCCGGGCGCTTTGAAACCGTTCATGAAAAATATCGGTTTCATTTTCGACACCCCAGTAAAGCCCTGCACCGTAAGTGGCATAGGCTGCCAGACGCGGATTTGGTACCAGCCAGTGTTTGATTTCCAGAACAACAGGATAGAGAACCACGGCGTGCACCCTTTCGATCTCATCCAGGTCACGAAGCGACCAGTATCCCAGACTCAATTGCCCGCCCACTTCCCCAAGCACCGGAAAATTGAAACCGAGACTCATGAACGGCGTGGCGCCCGCTTCACCGAAAGTGGTGAATTGCGGTGAATCATTCAGGCTGTGAGGCTGCCAGTTTCCGATTTCCCATCTCACGCACATGCGCTGCGACAGCATGCGGTCTTTTCCGGCAACACTTCCATACCATGCCACGCATATCATGCAATAAACAACACCGACACATCGTGTCCGCTTCATCATAGTAATGTGCATTCCCTTTTCCCGATCCCCTGCCGTTCAATCTTCAAATCATACCGGTCACAGCTGCGGCCGCCGCCCCTGACAAAAAAGACTATTCCGCCTTTTCCTTTTTTGTTCCCATATCCGGCGGTTGAAATCCGTACTGCCGGCCGTCCGCGGGGATTTGCGTTTTTATTTCACCAAACTGTTTCTCATACTTTTCCACATTTTCGTTCAGCGCTTTCAGCAAATACTTGGCGTGCTGGGGTGTCATGATAATACGGGAAAACACCCTGGCTTTCGGTGTTCCCGGCAGCATTCTTGTAAAGTCCAGAACGAACTCGGCCGGTGAATGGCTGATCACCACAAAATTTGAATATATGCCTTCAGCCTCTTTTTCGCCCAGTTCCAGATTGATATGATGTGTTTGCCCTGGCTGGCTCATACGAATTCCCCTTGTGTTCTGTCACGATAACCAATGTATTTTACAGAGGTTGCATTCGGTATATTATAATCATTTGCTATCCCTTTGTCAAGATGCAAAATTAATTGTTGCATTTGCACAGGGCCCTCCTTAGATTATCAGGCACACAGGCAGAAAGCGGCGGAATCCGTATGGAAAAAATACCCAGAAATACAGTCATAGAACTTGATATAGACAGCCTGGCATACGGTGCAAGAGGCGTGGCCCGTCTGGATGATTTTGTATGGTTCGTGGACGGCGCCTTGCCGGGCCAGCGTATACGGGCCCGTGTCCTCCGGATGAAAAAAAATTATGGGGAAGCCCGGCTCGATCAGGTTCTCAAGCCATCCCCCCATCAGGTGAATCCCCCCTGTCCGTGGTTTTCCGCCTGCGGCGGATGCCGCCTTCAGGATCTGGATTATGATATCCAGGTCCTGTCCAAAACCCGGCAGCTGCAGGATCTGCTGAAGCGTATCGGCAAAGTAACTGTCGACAACATCCTGCCGGTTATTCCTGCCACATCGATATACAGGTACCGCAACAAAATGGAATTCACATTTTCAAACAGGCGCTGGATTCTACCGGATGAACCGCCCGGCGTATCCTCGAATTTCGCCCTGGGCCTGCATCCCGCAGGACGTCATGATAAAATTCTGGATATCAGCAATTGTCTGCTCCAGTCCGAGACAGCCGGTCATCTGTTGCGGCAGATCCGGGAAATGGCATCCGGCAGCGGACTGCCGCCCTATGACGTCAAAAGCCATAAAGGATTCTGGCGTTTTCTGGTATTGCGGGAGGGCTTCCGCACCGGGGACATGATGGTCAATATCATCACATCCGGTGAAGGCGGCCCGGCCGGTGCGGAATTCATCAGCGGTATGGCCGGGCGGATAACCTCTGAAGCCACCGGCACCACAACCGTGCTGCACAGCATCACAGACCGTAAAGCGGAAGTGGCCTACGGGGAATCAGAGCGCATCCTGACCGGTCCGGGGAAAATCATGGAAAAGATAGATGACTGCCGGTTTGAGATTTCCCCCAATGCTTTTTTCCAGACCAACACACTGCAGGCCGAATTGCTTTTCAGAACCATCATGTCGCTGGCTGCTTTCCGGGGTGACGAAACCGTGTACGATCTGTACTGCGGCACGGGCGCCATCGGCATTTATCTGGCCCCGGCGGTAAAAAGGGTGACCGGCATCGAAGTGGTGGCGGCTGCTGTCGCCGACGCGCGTCGAAACATCACGCTGAATCAGACAGGCAATATGGATATTTTTCAGGGAGATATGCGGGATGTCCTGGGATGCTCCGGTGAACTGCCCGAACGCTTCGGAAAGCCCGATGTCATTATTCTGGATCCGCCCCGCGGCGGTCCGCATCCGAAAACCATCAGGGAATTGCTGAAACTGGATGTGCCGAAACTGATTTATGTCTCCTGCAATCCGGCCATCCTGGCCCGGGATCTTGATATCCTCTGCAGCGACATGTACCACCCATCAGTGATTCAACCCATCGATATGTTCCCCCACACCAGTCATATCGAAGTGGTTACAGTTCTTGAAAAACAGGGAGAATAAATCCCAAAAGGGAAACAGGACATCCGGATACCGGTTCAGGCCGCGTACTTGATAAATTTTTCCTTTTCATGGGACTTGAGATAGGCTTCCTGCCCCGTAATCAGCCCGGCTTTTAGATGCGTCTCGATGGAATCGTCCATCAACTGCATGCCGTTGCCCCTGCCCCCCTGGATGACATTCCGTATATTGGATGTGTTTCCTTCACGGATGCTGGTGGCAAGCCCCTGTGTCCCCATCAGAATTTCCAGGGCCGCCACCCGTCCTTTGCCATCCGCTTTTTTAAGCAGTATCTGGGCGCACACGCCCCGAAGAGATTCCGAAAGCATGGTACGTATTTTCGGCTGTTCCTCGGGCGGAAACACATCAATAATGCGGTCCACTGTTTTGATGGCTGAATTGGTATGCAGTGTACCGAACACAAGACTGCCCATGCTCGCGGCTGAAACCGCCAGAGCAATGGTTTCGTAGTCCCGCATTTCACCCACCAGAATCACATCACAATCCTGCCGGGAGGCTGTACGCAGGGCCTCGGCAAAAGAGGGCGCATCCCGGCCCACTTCCCGCTGGCAGAACACCGATTTTTTGCGGGGGTGCACAAATTCAATGGGTTCTTCAATGGTCAGAATATACCGGGACTCATTGCTGTTGATATAATCGATAATGGCCGCCAGCGTGGTTGATTTGCCCGAACCTGTCGGGCCGGTGATCAGGACCAGGCCCGACCGCAGCTGGGCGAAATTTTTCAGAACATCCGGCAGCGCCAGATCTTTCAGGGTCATCACCCGGGCCGGAATGATCCTGAATACCGCGCCCATGCCGTGCACATGAAAATAATAATTGGTGCGGAACCGTGCTTCCTGTCCTTTTGCATAGGCGAAGTCGATGTCACGGGTTTCCAGAAACGTGTTCCAGCGGTCCACGGGCGCAATTTCCCGCAAATAGGAGACCATGGCATCCCGGTCCAGCACAGGTTCGCTGTCGATCTCTTTCAGACGGCCGTGAACGCGTATTTTCGGTTTCTGGCTCTCGAGCAAATGAAGATCGGATCCTTCCTCGGACAGAAGCACATCGAAAAGCCGGTCCAGTTTCGCCATAATCATGTTCCTCTCTCATCGCCTGACCGGGGATTGCTGTCACGGGGCTGGGAAATCAATTGATCATTCATCACATAATACGCTTCATTGCTGTCAATAAGCCCCTTTTCCAGCAACTCCCGGATATTGTCTTCCAGCAGCCGCATCCCGTGATTCTGATTGATTCGCATCATATTGGGAATCTGGAATATTTTATCTTCCCGGATCAAATTGGCCACTGCCGGAATATTGAACATGCTCTCAAGAGCCAGAATCCTTCCTTTGCCGTCCGCACGCGGAATCAGGCGCTGGCATACAATGCCCCGGACCGAGGCGCTCAGCATGATTTTCACCTGATGGCTCTGATTGGGGGGAAACATATCCAGCACGCGGTAAATGGTCTGAACCACGTTGGTGGTATGGAGCGTGGTCAGCACCAGATGTCCCGTTTCTGCCGCGGTCATGGCCAGCGAAGCCGTTTCATAATCCCGAAGTTCCCCGATGACAATGACATCCGGATCTTCACGCAAAGCCGCCTTGAGGGCCGCAGCAAAGGATCTGGTATGGGCGCCGATCTGACGCTGACTGATATGAGCCTTCCCGGGCTTGAAAACAAATTCCACCGGATCTTCCAGCGTAATGATATGATCACCCCGTGTCTGGTTGATCCGTTCGACCATGGCGGCAAGGGTCGTGGATTTGCCCATACCGGTCGGCCCGGTGACCAGAACCAGACCGTGGTGATACTCCGTCAACCGCTTCAGTCCGTCGGGAAGCCCGATACTGTCGAAATCCGGGGCACTGCCTGTGATAACGCGAAAAGCGCCTTCCCATCCGCACCGCTGCCGCGTAAAACAGCTCCGGTACCGTCCATGCCGCGGGATATCCAGACAGATATCCAGCGCCTGTTTCTCTTTCAGCACCTTCCGCTCTTCATCATTCAAAACGGCAAAAAGCAGTTTTTCCGTTTCTTCTTCCGTGAGCGGTTCACGGTCAAACACCCGTAACCGGCCGTGAATTCTCATCGCAGGAGGCGACCCGGCCACGATATGCAAATCGGACGCGTTTTTCTTGCGCGCCGCTTCCAGAAGAGGCAGCAGTTCACCGGCATCCCGGTTCAAGTCAGACCGGTTCGGTGACGCATGCGCAGCGACAGGCACCGTTTCACCAGGCGGTTTTTCCGGCGCTGCCCCGGCCGGCGGTTTTTCTGTATACGTATCCGCCTCCGGCTCCCTGCCGTTGCCGGAAACAGCCTCTGAAAACTGTTTTTTCTGTTGCTGTTCGTACTTGTTTTCAATCAGCGTTGCATGTTTGGGCGAAATCAGCGCCGCCTTCACCAGTATATCCAGCAACCGGAGATCGGGATTCTTTTCATGGTAGGCCTTGACCTGCTGGAATCTTGGTTCGGGAATCAGTTTGTTATGCAACACAACTTTTTCAACAAAAGCATTGAACAGTTCCGATTCATCAACTGCTTCAAAAAGAGGATTGCTGATCGCTTCCATATTCCCTTTTTCCGGAAATGAATTTTCAAGAGCGGGTTCTTCCCCTGGCACACATGCCGAAGGGATCAAGCAATAGTTGTACCATGCTTCCTGATATAAATTTAAGTATTTGAAAAATATGATAATATCATTTATCATGAGGATTCAAAGGAATGCCGGATGGTACCGGTACAAGGGAAAAATTACCTGGCAGTACCGTATTAAGGTATCGCCATCCGCCACCTTTGACGGGAGATGGTTGACTCCCTCCCGAAGCAGGGAGGTTTCAAAACCGCACGCCAATGCCGACTTGTCCGGACTGCATGTCCGCCATCTTCCGGGCGGTATCGTTAACCATCCTGGTCACAGGATACTCTGAAAACCGGTAAACATCCATCACCTCAGGCGGTGGTGCGCCTCAGGCGCACAGTCACGCATGTGCCGGTTCGTCCGGGCGGAAAGTCCGACATCTTTTTGGCGGTATCTTCAATACTCAAGTTATATGAGAGATTGATCCGACTCCGGCCGTACCGGAAAGCATTCCGATTCATCAGGATGCTTCGTAGTTCGATCAGCCGGCACCGCGGTGAAGAATGACGCTGAGGCAAATACGCGTTCAGGCTGATGATCCCGGGACCCGGTCATGATTGTATCCGGCTGTTTGAAACGGGATCGGAAAAGCGGCTTGCATCATGGAATGAGAATGTGTAAATTCCTCTGTTCAGGCAGGAACACGCTGCTGTCATTGACAAACCTCTCTGATTTTCGCCCGGACTGACATGAAATTCAGATATCTTATCACAGGCTTTCTTTTTCTGGAACTGGGTGGGCTTTCTCATGTATTTTCCTATCAAAAAGAGAGCTGCATGATCCCCATGCGGGATGGTATCCGGCTTGCTGTGGATATATACAGGCCCACGCTGCCGGCCGGTCCGCTTCCGGTCATTCTGATCCGCACTCCGTACGGCCGGTCCTCCGGCATGGATGACCTTCTGCTGATCACCATTGTGGATGGCATGCGGTACATCATGGCCATTCAGGATACAAGAGGACGGTATGATTCGGAAGGCGTGGATTCCCTCTTCTTTTCCGACGGCTGGGGGCGTGTTCAGGACGGTTATGATACTGTTGAATGGATCGCGGGGACACCGTGGTGCAACGGAAAAGTGGGGTTGTGGGGCGTGTCCGCCCTGGGTATCACCGGCTATCTGTCGGCCGGTGCCGCCCCGCCCCATCTGACCTGCTGCATGGCGGCGGTGGCCGCATCCAATCTGTATGCAGACGCCCTGTTCTATCACGGCGTGTTCCGTCAAAGCCTGGTGGATGGCTGGCTCGCCGGACGGGACTGCCAGTCCCTGGGGGATTTTTTTGTTGAAAATCCGCTGTATTCAGAGAAATATGACATCGTGAATCTTTTGACCCGCCTTGATCAGGTCACCGTGCCCATACTGCATATCGGGGGCTGGTATGACATATTCGTTCAGGGACAGATCAACGCGTTCACCGGTCTCCAGTCGGACGGTGGCCCCGGAGCCGCCGGACAGCAGCAAATGATTATCGGACCCTGGACGCACAACATACTGTCTTCCGCCTGCGGGGAACTCACCTTTCCGGGCAACAATTCCCTCGACCTGATCACACTGATGCTGGACTGGTACAATGACCGGATGAAAGGCAAACCGGGCGAATCCGGCAGCCGCCCGGCTGTCCGGTATTATCTGATGGGTGATCCGGAACAGGCCGACGCACGCTGGAACCGCTGGATTGAACGGGACGACTGGCCGCCACCATCAACAGACCTCCTCTTCTACATGCGGGAAGGCGGCCTGCTCAGTACAGCAGCGCCGGTCAGCGCGGACGCCTGTGACACATTTGATTTCGATCCTGAAAAACCGGTGCCGACCAGAGGCGGCCAGAATCTGAACACGGCGGCCGGGGCCTTTGATCAGCGTGAGCTTGAAAGCCGGCCGGATGTGCTGGTTTATACATCGGAAGTGCTGACCAGGCCGCTGATTATCACCGGGCCGGTCAAAGTCTCTCTCTGGGCAGCCACGGATGCCCCGGATACGGATTTTACGGCCAAACTGTGCGATGTGTATCCCGACGGACGCAGCATGCTCATCTGCGACGGCATAGTGCGCGCACGGCACAGAAACCACATCGACCGGGAAGAATTCATAGAGCCGGGCCGTATCATCCGTTATGAAATCGACCTGTGGTCAACCGCTCTGGCCTTCGCCCCGGGGCATCGGGTCCGGCTGGCCGTCTCCAGCTCCAACAGCCCACGCTTCAATGTCAACCCCAATACCAGTGAGCCGTTCCGGAAACACCCATTCATGCGGACGGCCCGCCAGACTGTCTGTCTCAGCACCGCATATCCGTCGGCCCTGCATCTTCCGGTTGTCAATGATTTTACCGACATACCACCGGTTCCGGACAGCCGCGGACCCGGTGAATGGGCGCTGGGCCAGAATTTTCCCAATCCCTTCAATGATCATACCCTGATCCCCGTCCGTCCCGGGATCAATGATTCCGGCAGCCATCCCCTCATTCTGTCCATCATGAGTTCAACCGGTCAAACGGTTCGTGAATTTGTCCTTCCGACCGGCGGACCTCCGGGCCGCTGGATCCGGTGGGACGGCCGGCGAGAAAACGGATCTCCCCTCCCCTCCGGTGTCTATTTGTACAGACTGGAAGGCAGCGGCAGTCATAAGACCCTGAAAATGATTCTCCTTCAATAATTCCATCAACAGGAGTCATGCGATGAACATTGTGAAACTGACCGGAGAAAATATCCATTATCTGGAATATCCGGGTGTGATGAAACCTGCAGCGGCAGTCCGTAAGCCGGTTTTTCCGGACAGCACAGACATTGATTTTCTGACGCGGCACATTGAAAAGGACATACAGGGATTTATTGCCATCGATGCAGACAAACCGGCCGGCCATATTCTGGTCGCTCACCTGGACCGGGCCGCGGTGCCGCTCCGAAGCAGCCGGCCGGATATTCCCGTCATTCTGTCGCTCGTGACGGTGAAAAAATACCGCCGGCAGGGCATCGCCGAAGATCTGATCCGGCGGGTTATTGAAGACAATCAGGAAGCGCCGGGTATTCTGACACTTCCTGCGGACAGCCGGACAATGAAGGAACGCAGATCTTTCCGGCGAATGGGGTTTAAAACGATCGCCGAACACGGATTGTTGAAAGCGGAATACAGACCCGGAACGAAAAAAATGATCGATGCGGCGTTCTATACTCCCGGGCTGGAACGGGACTATGTGCGTCCATTTACTTTTGTGACCGATCCTTTCCGTCCCGGTATGAGGCAGGTTATGGAAAGACAGAAAAGGATACTCAACGCTTTTCCCGATATGCTGCCTCCGGATGAAATACCTTATGAAGAGGCCCGGGCAAGGAATCCGGAAATCACGCCGGGACTGTATCTGTTCGGGAAAATGCCGGAAACCGGCGGTTTTGTGACGGGCCTGCGGCTGAAGCGCATTATCAAAAAAACGATCCGGGAGGAAGCCCGCAAAACATTCGGCGCTGCCTCACCGACACGATATACAAAGCGAAAGTAAAAAGAACCGGGAGAGAATTCAAACCGGACAGCCCTGTCCGGGAGGGAATATTGATGGCAAACCGGGAGGAAAAGGCCATGAATTTTAAAAGATATGTTCTCGCAGTCCTGGCTGTATTTGCCGCGTTTCAGCTTTTTGATTACCTGGAACACACACTGCTTCTGGGAGCCGTCTATCAGGCCGCCGAAGGAATCTGGCGGGCCGATATGATGTCTCTGATGTGGGTCATGATTCTGACATCGGTCCTGTTTTCAATTCTGTTTGTTACTGTGTTCATCAAAGGATACGAAGGCCGGGGCTTGATGGAAGGTGTCCGGTACGGACTTCTGATCGGCCTTCTGATGAACGGTGTGGGCATGTTTAACCAGTGGGTGGTTTATCCGCTGCCCCTCATGCTGGTTGTTCAGTGGTTTGTCTGCGGCATGATCCGTTTTGTCATCTACGGCATGCTGGCAGCCGCCATATACCGGCCGAAAAAACAGAGTCATTGACATGTTCCGCAAAGAGCACCTGGCGGCAGGGACAGGTGCTCTTTGTATTGAATACCGGTTTCCGGGACGGATTCGTGTCCGCCCCCGGTGCATGATGATATCACAAATCAGGGCTTTCTTTCAGCACCGTTCCGGGCAACAGCCAGCGCTCTCCCCAGGTCAGCACGGCCGCACCGTCTTCGGGAATATGCCCGACCTGGCCGAATGCATAATCAAATGACCACCGCCAGGCATTCGGCGGCCTGGGATTGTGTCCCAGCTCCATGACGTGCGAAACAAAAGTCAGCCGGGGCTTCAGATGCGCAATGGCGTCTTCAACGGACATGCCGACCTGGACATGCACGATAAAAATGTCGATTTCCCTGTCCGGCGTCATTTTCCGGAAATTATTGCCGTCGCCGCTGTGATAGATGGTACAATCGCCGGCCCTTTCTCCGCAGTCCACCTGGAACATCAGCATGTTATTCTGTCCGCCCGGCTGTTCGTAATGATGATCGCCGATGTCCACTTTCACGCGACAACTGCCAAACCGGAATCCGGCGGGCTCGTTGATAATCGTGGTGCCGGGATACCACCGTGTTATCACCGGTTTGCCGGCCGCAATCATCGCTTTAATCAGCGGTGCCGACCAGTGATCATCATGTTCATGGGTGACAAGAAGGAAATCCAGAACGTCCGCCAGTTTTTCCGAATCGCGCATTTTAATATCGATACCGAAACAGGCATCGGGGGTTTTGAATACATATCCCACGTTATAAACATGCCATACCGCCAGTCCGTGCGTCACGGTTGTCTGATGGATATCTGTGAGCGCATGACCGGTGGCCTTTCCCAGATAATAAAGAGCGGGATGCCGGGCTTCCGCGGCATCAGCGGCGCTGTCATTTTCATTCCACCACCCGACATAGTCCCGGTAATCCTGCGGCTCGAGCTGATCACAGGCGTTCTGGATGACGGCCATGCGTTTTCGCCTTTCGGCCCGGTTGCCGCCGTCTGGCGGATTGTCCCAAAGCCACAGACGGACTTCTTCCAGCGTTTCCCGGTCCGGCTCAAACGCAGCCTGAACGTGTTCGTCTGCGGATGTCTGCACCTGTACGCCGCCGGGGACACCGGCGCCCGCCCCCGCGGACAGTAAAAGAGTGATCATCACGACATGTCTGGTTCCTGACGAATTCATATTCTGCCTCATTTTTTAAAAGGGATAATGTGTCCGGACGGCGGAAAAGGTTGTTTCAGACAATTTGCCCCGGGTATCCGCATCCGTTTTACCTGATTATACGTTTTTTCATATAGGTTTGTGTCAGGGGACAATGTACAAGGCATTCCAGACAGGTGGTGCATCGCCATACATCCACCAGGTCGTCTCTTGAGATGCCGGGCTGCCAGTCATTTCCCCTGATTGCACCGGCCCGGCAAATGTCCCGGCAGATACGGCAATCACCGCACTGTGACGGCACAGGATGGCGTGCCACTGTGTTCAGAGGGGCATCGGTCAGCACGGTGCACATGCTGACAGCGCTTCCCCACTCCTGCGTCACCAGCAGATCGTGTTTGCCGATCCATCCGAGTCCGGCCAGCAGCGCCACTGTTTTGTGGGGCAGGGGCGTGTGCCTTGTTTTTTCATCGTAGCAGCCGGTCGCGCACAGATTTTTTTCCGACTGGGAATATGCGGCATATCCTTTCGACGTGAGATACCCGGCCATTTCATCTGCCAGCCGGTCCGTGGCAGCCTCTTTCAGATGAAACTCGTCTTCGTGCATCTGACCTTTGTGAATCATGTTCAGGACATAGCCAGATGTGCCGGAGACTTTCCTGAGGTAGTCCTGCGACAGGATCATGCCGATTAATACGGCATGGGGGAGTTGATGATGCCCGGTCTCATTCACCCGGGATACATCCACGAAACAGACGAAATCGGCGCCGCGGGCCTTCCATTCGGATTCCAGCTCGCTGTTCAGCGGTGTTGTTTCCGATGCTTTCAGTCGCATTGCGTCTCCCTGGATTCCCTGTATCCGGGTTTCCGGCTGCTCCCGGTGATCATCCGTATATAATCATACGGATCCGCTGCGAATCCGACGAAAATTTTATTCGCCGGGTTTGATCCATCACCGTGTGCCGGACCGCATGCCATGTTCGGCAGTACGTACCACAGTACATACTATAGTACATACTATAAATATTCGCCATGATTATATTTATAAAAGATGATAAATGCGGCGAAAACCAACGGCAGGCGTTGCTGCGGCCGGGACCGGGCATATTCCCCCATTCACCTTTGTAAATGATCCCATCCGGAACGGTGTATTCAAATGTTTCCGGATTGGAAATTTTCCTTGTCGTTCACCGGTGCCTGGTATCCCGGGCAAACCGGCTGTTTACAGATTTTATCTCACTCCCGGGTTATTCTCAAAAGCGACACCGCCTGCCGGGGCAATAAAAACTGCATGGTCAATGTGCTGTCAACCGGAGCCAGCCATTGCGGTGATGTAAACAGTTGCAGCCGGCCCGCACGCTCAAGTTCCCGATACTGCTGTGCATCCGGATCTTGCGGACAGCCCATGTCCTTCCAGGCTTCATATGCATTGCTGAATTCCCGGTCGACACGATAGTGATGCAGTAGAAACGGTTTCGGGCTCAGACCGCTGATGGTCAGTTCAATTTCGGCTTCATCCGCGGGCAGATCATTGTCATGGTAATTCCATATCATCACCGTGACGGATTGTTCATCCCTTGCAGCGAGTGCATTGATATCCGGTTGCTGCCGCACTCCGTTTTGAATCACATCCCGGGCCGACAGACCGGATATCGCTTCGACTTTCAGCCTGCTGCCCCTCATCAAACCAACCATGCGGAAAACATTGAGTACCGGTTTATCCACACCGTTCGTGGCCAGATCACGGAATCCGGCAAACCACGGCTGATTTTCAAATTCAAAAGCCCAGGTCAGCACACCCTGCAGATTTATCCGGTGTTCATCCATCAACTGATAAATTTTGGCAAAAGAAGCCGCCGTGTAACTTGGATACATGGTACCATTGCGATAGCCATAGCGCGGGTCACGCTCTTCGCTGCAGGCGGCGCATCCCTCGGGATCACACTCACCGATAATGACGGGAATATCCTGCAGTTCAGGGAAAGACCGGACGATCTTGAAACCGGCTTCGATGGCCTGCAGCTGCGTCCCCATGTTCATCTGGATATGACCGTCCACCAGCTGCGGATTCCCTTTGGCATGAAAAGCCACAAACTCAAGCGGAGCGCCCTCTTTTCCGGTGGCATAATTGGTTCCGTGCAGGCAATGCTCCAGGAAACCTGTCAGGAAAGCACCGGCATTTTGCCCGTCGGGATTGGTGGTATGCGGACCGCCGACCCTGCACTCCGGGCAGGCCCGTTTCACCGCATCAACCGCATAATCATACAGCTTCAGGTACTCTTCAAAGGTGCCGGACCAGTATCCGATATCGGGTTCATTCCAGACCTGCCACAACCAGGTTGTGACTTCCTGCCGGCCATAACGGTCGATGGAATGCCGCACCCATCGATACACCAGTTCCGCCCACTGACCATAATCCGCCGGCGGGTATGTCCAGCCGGTCCATAAGGGGCCGTTTTCCTCCCAGCTGTGCCGATACGGCTCCGGATGCGTGGACAGCGCCCTCGGCATAAAGCCGATTTCCACCAGGGGTTTCATCCCGCGTTCAATATAGCAATCCATAATACTGTCCATGAGTGTCCAGTCATACACAGGATTGCCCGCATCATCGGTCGTATAGACATTGGTGAAGCCCCATTTCAGCGCGGGGCTGCCTTCTTTTGTGGTCAGCAGGTTGTGCGTTCGGATATAAACGGGCCGTGGACCGAGACGGCTGATTTCCGAAAGCAGTTTCCGGCCGTCCGGCATATAGGTATAATTGGGCTCATCATAACCGAAATAAGTCCAGAAGGGCACAAGCCGGCCTGTTTCCTGGCGGGCATCCACATTGATGCGCGCCGGAGCGGTTTGTGCAAAACCAATGATTGTAAAAACCGTCATTGACAGGGACAAAACAAATATCTTCTTCATAACCGTCCTTCCTGATTCGTTGTTATTAAACCGTGCCTGATATCCATCCCGGGTAACCGGAATGTTTGCAGATTATCTGCACGGTTTATCCGGAATGACACACATCCGGACTCATGATTGAAATGACTGTCTGTCAGGTCTAACCGGACTGTTTTTCCAAAATGATTTCAGAGGCACTCAACCAGCCTGTCCGGTCCGATGTTTCTTATACACTACTTCACCGCAATACAACAATGATATTTATCTGATTTTATGAGTTTTGACTCAATTCGTATTTCTGCAGAGAATCTGTTGCGCCGCAGGATATCCCTGATTTGATATTCACTGTACATTTTGAAAATATCCAAATCCAGGGGCCTGGTTTCCAGCTGCTTTTTGTCTTCAAAGGCCAGTACAAGTTTTCCACCATTTTTCAACAATCGATGTATCTTTTGAATTATTTTATCCGGTTCGATCCAAAAATAGACTGTATTGACTGAACAGATTTTGTCAAACCTGTTATGGTCATAATCGATCTCTCCAAAATCTCCTTGTCTGAGAATGACCCGCCCCTGGTTGATGTATTTTCTGTTTCTTTTTTCAGCAATGTGCAGCATCGATGCCGACAAATCGATGCCCTCGACCAGGCCATGATTGATCCGCCCGGACATTTTGCTGATTAATTTTCCGGTTCCAAAGCCGATTTCCAGAACATGGTCATTTTCTTCCGGTACCAGTGTCTCCATCAGGAAATTATTCAATGCAGCATTGCCAAAATCAAAAATTTTGGACATCACAACGCGTCCGAATAATCCCGACGGATGACCGGCCTGTTCAGTAAAAAACGTCCTGAAACGCATGGTATTTTCGATTGAATAAGAAATAAACCACTCGCTGCTCTGCATTCCAGTCCCGGTTATGGCAATGATTGCACAATGTCTGATTCATGAATCACTGTCCCGTTGATAAATGCAGACCAGCACCACATTTAACGATCCGGACACCATTCCGTACGGCCGGAAGGGTATGATCCGGCTTCCCGCATACGCCTGCCGGCTGCCCTGCCGTATCAATCCGGCATGATATGCACGATGACCCGTTTATATCCTGATAACCGGGGCCTTCCCTTGTCAGTCACTTTTAAGATAAAATGGGCCGTTTCTTCTCTTTCAACATCCGGAGCAATCACCCAGACCCCGCGGGCGTTCTCGGCCGAGTCAATGTTGATCCGTTTTTTATATGACCCCGCCTCCGGATAGTGAAACCACAGGTAACTGAGATTGTCGCCGTCCGGATCCGTCGTGCCGCCGGCATCCAGACCAAACCCCTCTCCTGAATGGACCGTTATTTGTTCCGGATGTGCCAGCGCCGGAACCGGCGGATGATTGGCTTCCTCACAAGATTTTATGCACCAGTCCATCCGGGCGGCAAAATCATTTTGAAATTCATCCCGCCAGCGCCACAAAGTGGCCTTGTTATCCTGGAATGAGACGGTATCCGGCCGGACCGACCGTCCGTAGGCATTATAAACATACGGCGTATAATTGTCCACCGCATGTGTCCAGATTTCCCGCGTCTCCGGCTGAACCCGCACATCCGATCCTCCTTCACGAATCGAGTCCATCTTCGGCGTGTACAGTTCATACCGGCCACCCCAGCCGCCCCATTCCGGATGTCCGGGTACATTGAGTCCGTTGGGTATCAACGACAAAAACGACGGCGTATCCCCCTCCATGCCATAGGCCACATCGGGGTAGGCCGCGCCGAGAGGGCCGTGATTCTGCTGAATATTATGTGCCAGCCAGTGATTGCTGATTGTTTCATTGTCGATCCCGCGGACATAAGTATTGATCGCGCTCCAGGTCGCCCTGCCGTAATCATCGCCCGGGCTGACAATGTAAAACAAATCGGGAAAATGATTGCGAATCCAGATACCGCTGTCGTCCTGGTCGGATATGGTATACACCCTGAGTTTTGCAATGAGTTTTGCAGCGTCTGCTTCTGTTTTTGTGTTTTTGATCCTGTGCAAGGCCTGGGCAAGAGTATTGACGCCTCCCCATACAGATATCCACAGGGGACGGTCATCATTTTCCTCAAGCACTTTGATAATCCATTCCGACCCTTCCGAGTCTTTCCCGGCGCCCACGCCCTGCATCCCGTACAGCGGCAGGCCCTGTTTGACTTTCTTCAGCAGCGTCTCTGTATCGGGAAATCCGGCTTCATGCCTGTTGAGATTTTCCCTGACTTGACCGTATGCATGAATGATTTTTTTAATGGATTCCGGAGATACGCTTGTTTTTTTCCACACGGATGTCGTGGCGATGAGTCCTTTGATGTCCATTTTATTGGCATATAAAAGCAAACGAACCATCGATTGTGTATCGTCCGGATCGGCTTCAATATCCGTCAGAATGATGACTCTGCTTTTCTGATTTTCCAGAGCGAAAAGCGATTGAAAACAGAAAATCAGAGAAAATACAATAAAAGCAACCATCGATCGCATTGTTCTTTTACCTCCGTCATTGAGAATACGGGAATCGTCACAGATAGTCAAAAACATCTGACATGCTTTTTAAAGACGGAATAACCCATTACTTAAGCAACCTGCTGTCCACAATAAATTGCCGATTCGTATTTGGAATCCCCAACCCTGTCCAACCCAGACATTTATAATTCTCCAGGAAAAATTTCCAATCTTCGTCGTCTTTAAATCTTGTATCATTCATCAATCCGTCTGTAAGAACAATGGCTTTTATTTGTCGCCGCTCTATAAAATCGTTGAAACCCGATTCTTTATCAACTGGTGCAACACGACTGAAGTTGTCACCCAAATAAATATGAAACCCTCCGTTCGCTTCCAGCAGATTGACATTTTGATCGATGGACAAGGACCGAATGAATTTAATGGTCTCCAGATTCGGCTTTCCAGTTGCTGTTCCCGACAGACCCAATGACGAAGGCGTTACAGCAATAACCAGCGCCCCCAAAAGTAATAAATGTTTATAGTCCCTGAATTCATGGTCACGCTTCCTGCCGGCAAGGAAAATCGCGGCCATGACAATGATCAACATGCCTGGTATTATCAAATAGTGATGTCTTGGATAAAAAAAGAGTACTGAGACAAACCCAACCATGAGATAACATGAGAAAAACAAAAGCAAATCCGAATTTTCGGTTATCCTGCTTTTTAATGTCGGGATCAATCTGTTTCTTTTTAACAGGATATAAAGCACAATGATTCCAAGGAGCAAATAAGCACCTGCTTCCCGGAAGTTGACTGGCATGATTACATTGGTGTGATATAGAAATATCTTCAATGATTTGGGGATGCTCATAATATTCGAAGCCATGTGTTTGAAAAAAAGATTTGGATTATTGATCAATGCTTGTGACATATTATGAATATTTCCAAAATTCCGGTCGATAATATCACGCCAGTTGTTCCATGGGGATATATTTTGATTACCAGTCCAATGTACCCAGTTTAGCGAAAAATGCTGCCCGAATGCCACAAAAGCCCGATTTCCTCTTGCAGGCCATCCAAATATTCTGATCATGAATCCCGTCAGCATTATAATCCCCGCAAGGAAAATGATTACCTTGATGGACCGGTGTTTTTTGAACTCAACAAAAACCGCAATAATAAAAATAGTGGAAAGAAGGGTAAAAGCAAGAAACATCTCCGGTCTTACATATGAACTCAGCAGGCCCCCAATGCAAATCACTCCGGCACGAGTCGCGAATGATTTGGCACAGGAAGCAAGAATGAAGGACGAGAGGACAATCACCGCAGAAAAGTGGCTTACCTTGGGCCATACCCACAAATTTGCACAACTGATCATAAAGAAGAACGAGACTGTTACAGACGAAATGATTGACAATTCATATCTTCGCAGCAGAATGTAAAGCAGGACAGGAAGCAGTACTGCAAGAACTTTATAATTAAAATAATACAGTGCAATACGGTCCGGACGCCATAGTGATAACAAATAATACCAGATTGTATAGAGTGGTGCACTATCCGCAACTGTTCCTGTGGTAAACTCCCCATTCCGGATCTCTGCTCCTCCCCACAGGTAATTGCTCTCATCAGCCATGCCTATATCGATAATATTGTCAATAGCATATGTGTATTTCCAACCGGACATCAAGAGAATAAAGACAATGAACAATTCGATTAAAATTGAACTCAGTTTATTATTCATTTGTATTCCCCTTGTTCTATGCAGCAGAAAAAACGCTGTTTGGCTGACACGTGCCTCACCAATCAAAAAATATCCGGAATATAAAGTGTAGTTTAAAAAAAATAATTGTATGAAGCGGGCAAATAACAATCCTCGATAGCACATCCGCCCCCTTTAGGACAGTAACAACACCTTTCTCTGAAATACCCGGTCACCACGGCTTGTGCAGTGAGTGAACAGTTCGGCAACCCCATTCAATCCAAAGTTGGCATGGTTATTTGTTCACACATTATCAGGGACATTTCCGGTTTTTGTCCAGATTTGCACTCTTTCTGATACTGCGGACAGCTTCATCATTACATCATATTTTCTGACAGCCCGCTAAAAATTGAAATCCAGGATCGCCTTCCAGGAGGCATCTTCCTGGCGTTCCCAGACCAGCACGTAATATCCATTGTATTCACCGGCCAGGTATTGTCCGGTTTCCAGGGCCGTGTCCGGCCGCACCATCACCACATGTTCCGGCTGCAATGCGATGGCAAAGTCCGGTGATGCCATGTATGAATAGCGCCGGGCAATCTCCCGGTGCCCGGTATCAATGATGCCCCTGTTGAAATATATCGCATCCGCCGTATACAATCCGGCAACAAGATCTTCCGGATTGTGCCGGTTGGCCAGTCCGACCCAGCACGCCCTGGCCGTATCAATTGAAGACGGGACTTCTCCACACCGGGTCGCGGGGATCCAGACGTCCAGCTCGCGTACCCAGGCGGAGGCCTGTTTCCGCCACGCTGTGATATATACTTGCGGAGGTCTTTCCGGATTCGCCGTTTCATAGCGCCCGAGCTCGATATACCGGCAGGTATCATGCTGAATGATATCCGTCACGAATACGGTATCCGGAAATATTTCCACAGGTTTGTGTTTCTGGAAATAGTCGGCAATCGCATTATTCCCGGGCACAGCCGTGTCCCCCGTAAACAGCAGGCTGTTCGGGGCATATAAATCTTTCATGTCTTCAGGTGCGTTATTGTACGCCTGCATCCACGCCTTTCTTGCCTGTGCGAACACATCCGGCGGCCGTTTTGTTTCCGCATGGATTCCCGGCACAGCCAGGCACAGTATTCCGGTCAGTATCAGGGACGATCGGGTCATTTATTTTCTCCATTTTGTTTCAGGTTCATTTTACAGGAATCCGGTCAGGCGATACTTTGAATAAAATTGCAGCCGCAACGATACAAACTTCCATGCACGATACCCCAAAAAAGACTGCATGGAAACCTTTGATATTAAAAATATCAAACCTCTCACTGAATTTCGAAATCATATGAAAGAATATATCCGTGAACTTACAATTCACAAGAAACCAATCATTTTAACGCAGCATGGCAAAGGAACCGCCATATTATTGGATGCGGAGAAATGTCAGGAACTCCTGGATCAAATCGATTTTATGAAAAAAGCAGCCCTGGGTCCTGATGAAATAAAGAATAATTGTATCTTTCCTGTTTCTGACGTAATTAGTGAAATTGATAACATCATTTCACTGGCGGAGAAAAAATGAGATTAAATATTTCCTCAATCGCTAAATTTTGTTAGCACCATGGATCTCTATGCAAATGATAATTTTTCAACTTCCTTAAGATTAACCTTTTTCTGAGCATGCCAAAGGTTATAGTTATTTTGCATAATCAACCAGCTCTCAGGTGATCTCCCTAGTGTTTTGGATAAGCGCAATGCCATATCAGAACTCACATTACTCTGTCCTTTTATCAAACGACTAAATGTTGAGGGAGACACATTAAGCTTTTCTGCTACCAATCTTATGCTGAGATGATATGGTTTAAGATAGACTTCCAGAATAAATTCTCCTGGATGCGGGGGATTGTGCATTCTCATTTGTGATAGTCCTCATAGCTAACAATATATACATCACCTTCAATAAACTGAAAAGTAATACGCCAATTTTTACTTACATCAATTGCCCGGAATCCATGCATTTTACCCTTCAGTGGATGCAATCGGAAACCAGGTAAATCAACATCATCAATGATAACAGCTGTATCAAGCGCTGTCAATCGCATTCTAAGCTTTTTACTATGTGCAGGTTGAATTCCAGAGATGTTTCCGGTTTCATAGAATTTTTGAAGACCTTTATGCTTGAAGGATTTAATCATGTCTGAATATACATGATTGTTGCGCAACATGCAACACTTGTTTTTAACCTAATCTCTTCAAATACTTTTTTTAAAAGTGCCCCTTATTGAATAGCCTCTTGCCATGTATCGCACAGCCCCAATTATTTATTCTACATATATTTGTATGATACCTGAATTCTGATCAACCCATTTGCCTGTTAATAATCAATGGAAGCCTGTCGCAATATCCGACAATAAGATCGCCTGAGGGTTCCTGCCCTCATGCGGGATACAATGGAGGGCTGAGCCCTCCTGTGTCACACAATCTTTGTTGAGGGATATGATTGCTGTCATCATCCGGTATCCGGCACTCGTGATATCTGATAAACCGGTTTTATCCGCATTCGAACCAATCAGATGCAAATGGGTCGGCATGATGATAAATCCCGGGAGATATCATCCCTTGTTCTCCTGACAATATTTCAGACTGTCAATGATGATCTGTAAGTATTTGTCCTGCCGAAATACCGGAATCCAGGCAATGCGTTTACAGGTTGAATCATGGAAACTTGTTTCATCGGAATAATTCTGTTTGTTCATGGAAGGCACAGCTTTCCTTCTTTTTACGCCCTTAGGCAGGAACCTCCGGGCGATCAATATCGCTATAGATTTTTTCTGTATTTGTTATAATTCAGTTTCATGACTGCTGCTATCAGGCACGACCACAAGGCCTGTCCCGGGCTTGCCCCGGGGATCGTGCCACACATTGATGAGTCATTATTTGATTCAACCTGTATCATGTGCACACTGGCGTTTTTCCATCCCCTCGATGCTGAGATTATTTGGCCTCTTTCTTTAATTTCTCAATAACATTGGAATAACTCTCTATCAACCTTTCCTCCTGAATCAAGATATCATCAACAAGAAAACCAAAAGCCAGTATTAAACTATTAGTTTCATTTAAGTTGATATTACTGGAAATATATATGTTTTCACCAATCTTCTCAAGTTTGCCCTGTAAAAATTGTTGTAAATGATATATTTTTGACAGTTCGATTGACAACTCCAAGTCCAGGTTGTTAATTGCATCGCTGTTATTTAAAAGTACCCATCCTGTGGTTTCAATTAATGGAACACGGAATCCTTTGGGCATGGCTTTGAATAAATCTTCATGTGTGAATATTTGGTTTTTTTTAACAAGTAAAGTTTGAGTAATCTTCCCCAGACTATCCCTCATGGTTTTATGGTATGGAATCATTGAGGATACACTTTTTGAATTATCATTTATCTCGGTAATCATATAGTGAAGTATTTTTTTGGTGCGCTGTCTTTCATTATGGGCGATACGCATTTCATTGACAATCATCCCAAGCAGAACTGCTACAAGAATTAAAAATACTTCAAGTGTTACTGAGAATATTTTCTGTTTTGTGCTATTCTGGATATTAAGCATTTTCTCTCTCACATAAATTCAATTCATGCCAAATAACGTCCGGGCTAACCGCCGGGTGCCCCTGCTCGTGAGTGATCAAACAGCATTAGAAGGGGTAGCACGGTCTTTGGAGATCGTGCCGCCCCTGAAAGTTATATTGTCCACCAGGCCACCCGTCGCATTCGAACCAATCAGATGCAAATGGGTCGGCATGATGACTAAATCCCGGGAGATATCATCCCTTGTTCTCCTGACAATATTTCAGACTGTCAATGATGACCTTTGCCTTTTTCAAAGAACTTAAATTGCGAACACATTAATATACACAATCCTGTTCCTTATCCGGATTGATACGGTTTGCTCATTGTCTTCATCAGGGGATTACAACAAACCGTTCACTCCGGCTGATAAAGACTTGAAGAAATTACCAAATAAAAATTGTATCTCAACTTTTTGATTTTATTTCATTGTTGACAATATTTAAAAAGCGCGTTGTGGATATATAACGATCAGCAAGTATTTTGCC
>Ga0272442_10002082_pt1 | contig 29438 bp, 19 predicted proteins | sample SSMForm2O_FD_200262 | JGI IMG/M metagenome (GOLD analysis project Ga0272442, IMG submission 200262) | Marine sediment archaeal communities from Little Sippewissett salt marsh, Falmouth, MA, United States - SSM-Form-2O | ecosystem: Environmental > Aquatic > Marine > Wetlands > Sediment ...
TACTTTTTGTATAAAGCCTGCTTCTCATTTTCCGAAGTAAAGCAGAAAAACCCAGCTAAACGCATGAAGACTGATGCTCGCTTATAGTTTTTTTGATTCTCTGCTTTCCCAGCAAGTTTCTTCATTAACGGTGTAACATCCTGATAATCTTTAATAATCACTCCAAGGGTTGATGCTTGCTTCTTTTAAAAATAATTTCCATTTTATAAGCATGCCGGATGCCTTCAGAAATACAAATACCGTCACATCTCTTGTATGTATTTGTTTATTTCTTCAATTTTCTTTCTTACTGAAATATTATTAGGATTCAGTTTCAAAAGACTGGAATATACCTTTAGGGCCTTTTCAAAATCACCCTCCTTAAAATATAAATTTCCCAAACGAGAATAAAACCGGTCTTCATCCGGATAACGAAGAATACCCTCTTCCCCTATCACCTCGCATGCAGCTACATTACCTTCATCCTGATAATTGTCAAACAAACCAAACAGAAGATACTTATTCATGTATTCGATTTCATAAAACTCATCCAGGGTATTTTGAAATAGTTGTTCTGCTTCAGGAATATTATCCATAAGGAGCGATTCTACTTGATTCATTCTTTCCTTCAGTAAAACTACCAGACTGTCAACCCTTCTCTGCTCTCTCATACTCACTTTCTCAGCAGCTTTTTTAGCCATATCAATTGCAATGGTTAAGGCTGAGTCTGCAGGAACTGCCACATCAGGAGTCACACCCGTGCCTTCCCAGCTGGACCTGGTTTCAGGATGTACGGCATAGCCATAAGGGATACATACCAACAGTTTTTCCTTTATCCGGAAAAAGTAGGAAGGGTTGCCTGCTCCTTTAGTTCTTTCACCGATTATCAGAGCGCGCTTTTCAACCTGCAAATCGTAGGCTACCTGCTCAGGGCCTGATACAGTCCGGGAGCTTACCAGAACAAAAAGCGGTATATCTGCCAGACTGGTATGATTAGAATTATCAAGAGTGGTATACTCCCTGACCCCACCTGACTCTCTGGTAAATTGGCCTGTAATAGGGACCGGCTTCTCAAAGAAATAACTCATGAATCGCTGTATCATTATGTTATTGCCTCCATTATTCCTTCTGAGATCAAGGATAATTGCGGAACAATTGGATAAAAAATCCATGGCACCATCAAGCATTCTCTCCAGACGGGGAGTCGGAATAGTTTCGAATTTTGTCAATTCCAGATATCCAATATTCTCATATAAAATTTCAACCTTCTTAAAACTAAAATTTCTGGCTGCATTTATACGAATAATGTGTAACTGCCTGGTAATAGGATCAACTTCTTCGGTATTCTGGTTATACCGGTCAGGAGGGATATCCCAGGCATTAAGGTGAAGGTCCTGATTCACGGATTTAAGGTCCCTTGAGAGTAACTCTGCCAAAATCTCATAGTTCGAGACATAATATTCGCCCCGGTTCAGATTATATTTAAGTGTATCACCTATTCTTAGTGCAATATCAGGGTAAACATAATGATCCGTGATTAATTGACAGACCTCATTCACCACCTCCTTAACCTCGTTTTTTTTCAGCCCATTTTGCTGAGCATTGCAGATACCGGAAAAAGTCAAGGATAATATTACCGCATAAAGGAAGTTGTGCTTGTTCTTCAATTTCATAATTTTCATGTTTTCTTTATTTAATTATTCCAATCCCATCAGTTCCAGCTTCATCCTGGCATAGTGATGGTTGGGATTAAGCCCGAGGCAGCGAATGTACTGCTGTTTTGCTTCTTCCAACCGTCCGTCAGACTCAAGCTGTAAAGCCAGAAGATAATTCAGGTCGATGGATTCCGGGCATTCGCTAACGGCAAAAGTCAGATATTCTGTCAGGTCTGCTGTACTTTTCCTGTTCTCTGATAAAAACCCGTAATAGAATTCTTCCAGAAATTTCTCCCTGTTATACCCGCTCTCAAGTAATGACTTTTTATTTGACCGGTATACTTTTTTCAATCCTGTCAATCCGCTGCTGTTATATTCCTGCGCCAGCTTTACCTCTATATCATTTACCTGTTTGAGAATACGATCATAATTCTTTACTGCCAATATTGCCGGATCAAGATTGTTTCGGTAATCCGCCGCAGTCATCTCAGCATAGATGTCCGGTGCGTGGATGATATTAAAATCAAATGGCTGTGAATCCTGGTAATAATCAATGGAACAGTGGATCTCTATTTCAGAATGGTTGGGCAGCCTGAAGGCCCTGTTGGCTCCATAATGATTGGGACGGCCGGAAGGTGGCTCGCCGACAAGGGTAATGTTGGTATATCTATTCAGAATAGTTGTTAAATGAACGGCGGCTGAAAATGTCACCCTCCCTGTAATCAGGAATAACCTGTCCTCCCTGTTTATATCCGGTCTTGCCATAATTCCTTCCAGAAGGGGCAGTTCCACATGGTTGCCACCGGTATTGCTCCTGATGTCAATCACCATCTTTTCAGCTCCGCTCTGATCGAAGGATTCAAAGAACTGATCGCATAACTTCCCGAATGGGCTTCTTTCATTCCCGTTCCCATGAGGGAAATTGAGTGAATTGATCTGAAGGAACATGGTTTTTTCCTCCTGTATATATTCAAACCAGAATTGTTTACCCGGGTTCCTGAGCCATAAAGGCAGTGAATTATCAGCCTCATGGTTCATGGCAATAAGACCGTTTCCGGTCTGAGGATACCAGGATGAGGCAAAAAACTGAGCCATGCTGAAAAAATCAACCGCAGGCAATTGAACCCTTGTCTTTTCACCCTGCTCATTTGCCAAAACCATCCCGATCTTATTTACATCCTCTACAGCGCCTGCTTTTTTAAGCATTTCCACCATACTCATTGTGTAATAGAAAAATTTCTTTTCTCCGGGTTTATTATCATGACTCCACATACCAGCAAGTTTTTTAGTGACTTCGCCTACAGGCATTTCACCTATTTGCAGGACTTTAGAGCCCACTAACGATTGATACTGCTCCAATCCAGCCATGATATATATACCGTCATTAAAGGCATACTGGATAATGGGTAAGACATGGAATGTCTGTTGCAGCCACGGAGGATCCGAATACTCAAAAGCCCATCTGGTATGTCCGTCCTGTAAGTTTGTAAGCAATTCTGATATTGATAACACAATATCCACATCGCTCAAATTGGGGATTTTGCTATTTAGGTTCTCCTTCATGCGGTAAAATTCCTCTTTTTGAAAAAAAGCATATGGATCCGGATGCATGATCTCAATCCTTTGGACCAGATAGTCCAGGTCAGATCTCCATGCCTCAGCCCGTTGATCCTGGGCCTTGCTGCTTAATAATACTGAAAGCAGTAAAATGCTGATAATTGTAATCTTTTGCATAATAGTTATTTTAAATAAAATTAAATGTTCGTCTTTTTTATGACCAGTCTGGTATTGACTTAGCCTGGTGCAGCGCAAGCCACCTGGAGAGTATCTGAAACGCTGAATTATTATTGATTACCTGTGTTCTATTCACACCTCAGGCTATCCGCGGGATTGGCACGGGCTGCTTTGATGGTATGGTAGCTGACGGTGAGTAGGACTATAGCCAGAGCCACCAGGCCGGAGAGGATGAAATACCATACGCTCAGGTTAATATGATAGGTAAAGTTCTGCAGCCACTTGTTCATGAAATAATACGCGATGGGCCAGGCAAACAAAGAAGCGATGCATACACTTTTCAAGAATCCTTGGGACAGAATGGCGGCGATGCGAATCGCGGATGCACCAGCAACCTTACGAATACCGATCTCTTTTTTTCGCTGTTCGGTGGTATGGATAGCCAGCCCAAAAAGTCCCAGGGATGCTATGATGATGGATAGACATGCGAAGGCAATGCAAACCAATTCCATTTGACGCTCCGCGGAATACATCATGGCTATATCATCGTCAAAAAATGTATACTCAAAGGGCTGGCCAAATGCTTCCAAATTGTCCCTGATGAATGAAAGTGTATTTGAAATATTCTCAGATTTGATTCGAATAGAGAGCAAATCTCGACGGTGCGAGCGATTCGGTCCCAAGGGCATGAAAACCACAGGTTGAATAGGTTGGTGAAAGGATTGATTATGAAAATCTTCCACCATGCCGATGACGGTCCCGTTCATGCCATATCCGAATCTTTTACCGATGGGATTTTCCCATCCGATCACCTTTGCTGCTGTTTCGTTAATGATGTATGCCTGCTCCATGTCCGACTGAATGTTCTGTGAGAAGTTACGGCCTTGCAGAATTTGGATTTCATAGATGTCCAGGAAGGATTCATCGATGAAGGCTTCAAAGAAAGAGGACCTATCTTCATCCATTAATCCCTCCCATCGTATAGCGCCGGTATGCGAGTTGACATTGTTCGGCAGATGGCTGGAAAATGTCATACCGGTGATATCGGGATGTTGGCCCAGGAGATTTATGAGGGGTTCATACGACCGCTGTAAATCTGGATTTGAAATATCTATATGGAGAATGTTTTCCTGGACGAATCCCAGGTCTCCATGCTTCACGAAAGATAGCTGCCGGTGGACAACGAATGTCGAGAAAATAAGAACGATTGAGAAAAAGAATTGGATGACGACAAGGGCTCGTCTCAGGGCGGTAGCACTGGTCAATGTCTTCCTGCCGTAAAGAGAATCCACTGGCTGAGTTTTTGCTAAATAAAGAGCTGGATATATACCGGAGAAAATACCGACAATCAGTGTGCATATAGTCAATATTGCGAGTGTATTCATTTCTTGCCATGGTCTAAATTCCAGTTGTCGATGGATAAGAATATTGAACCATGGCAAGGTAATCATCACACATACCACGGCGATAATGAGTGCAAAGAATGTCATCATCAGGGTTTCACCCAGGAATTGACGGATGAGTTGATGCTGGTTGGCACCTATGACTTTGCGAATCCCGATCTCTTTTAAACGAGCGGCTGCGCTGGCTGTCGAGAGATTGATATAATTGAAGCAAGCGATGAGTAAGATGATACACGCTACTGCCGTGAAGATATAGATGTAACTGATATGACTGTTCACCTCCCATTCATGATTGATATTGCCTTTAAGGTGAATGCCAGTCAACGGTTGTAAATGAAATATCCAAAAGGGATTTTCCATGTGTTTTTCCAGGAGCGCTGCCATTTTTGCCTCGACGGACTTCAGATCGACATTATTCCTTAACCGGACATAGGTTCTCAGGTAATTCGTGCTCCGCCATTGGAACATATCTCGGTTGACGGTATTCATGGAGGCAAGAAAATCAAACGTGAAATGGGAATTTTTGGGTATATTTTTCAGTACGCCGGTAATGGTAAAATCATCTCCGTTGACGCGGAGTATTTTTCCCAGGGGATTTTCCGTTCCAAAATATTTTTGTGCCATTTCTTCTGTGATGAGTAATGTGTATGGCATATCAAGTGCCGTGGCTGCATCGCCAACCAGAAGCGGGAAGGTGAAGATGTCCAGAATTTCCGGATCTGCAATAAAGAATCTATTTTCCTGAAAGCATCGTTCTCCCAAAGATATCACTGTCTCTTGCACCCGTATCCTTGCTGCAACGACAACTTCCGGCACATCTTCGAGTAGTGCCGGTGCCAGCAGGCCAGGTGATGTGGCATTGATATAAGATCCCTGACCCTGGATAGGTACCTCAGAATTGATACGATAGATATCATCTGCAAATTCATGATATCTGTCATAGCTCATTTCATAACGAATATACAGGAAGATGACAAGGCAACTGATCAGTCCGAGTAAGAGGCCGACGAAATTGATGATAGTGTATCCTTTGTGCCTTTTAATGTTTCGGAGAGCGGTTTTTAGATAATTTCTAATCATGATTATACAAAATTTATTGATTCAACTGGGTATTAAGCTGACGATTTCAGCCTATTTGAACTTTTTCAGAATACCCTCTTCCCCTATCATCTCACATGCAGCTACATTGCCTTCATCCTGGTAATTATCAAACAAACCAAATAAAAGATAATTAATAATTAAATGTTCGTCTTTATTTATGACTAGCCTGGTATTGACTTAGCCTGGTTCAGGGCAAGCCACCTGGAAAGTGTCTGAAACGCTGAATTATTGATAAGCAATGTTCTATTCATTTCTAAGAACGTCAACCGGGTTTTTACGGGCTGCTCTCACACTAACCAGGTTAACGGCAAAAATGGAAATGGAAAACAGTATAAGAAAGGCCAGGGCAAAGGTTAAAAAATCAGGCTCAGCTTTATATGCATAGCCTTCAAGCCATTTTCTCATAATAATATAGGCAACCGTTGCCCCGATCAGAAATGAGGCAAGGATCATAATAACATAATAGCTATTTAACTGGTATAGAATATCACTGATCCTGGCTCCATTTACCTTACGAATTCCTATCTCTTTAACTTTTCTGTTAACCATCATATGAGTTAAACCAAATAGTCCAAGCGATGAGATAAGAACAGCAATAAATGATGCAATGCCCATAATATAACCCCATCTCTCCTCATGTCCGTAACGGCCGGACAGCACCTCGTCGAAAAAGGAATATTCCATCTCTCTTCCCGGGAAAAAACTGTTCCATATTCCCTGCATCCTCTCAATCGTTTTTTCACTAGCCCCTTCCTGATATTTAATATGAAGGTATGACAGCTTTTCATAATCACTGTCGGGCATCAGAATTAAAGGTTTTATTGACTCGCTCATTACGTCAAAGTGATAATCTTTCACCACTCCTTTTTGTTCTGATAAGCTAAATTCCTGATTATTAATGAGTGTTAAACTGAAATCAAATGGTTCACTTCTAATTCCCGCATTTTTATTCATATCTAAGCACCTCAGCCGGATTCAGCCTTGCTGTTTTAAAGGCATGGTAGGCGACAGTGCAGAGTGCGACAAGCAGATTCAGAATAAATCCCAGTACTAAGGTCCAGCATCCAATATCTGCCTGGTAAGGGAATTGTGAAAGCCATTTGCCCGTATAGAGATAAGCCAGAGGAAGTGAAACAGCTCCGGCAATGCAGATCAGCCAAAGATATTCAGCAGAAAATTTTCTCACCAGGTAGCCTGTGTCAGCTCCGGCCACCCGCCTGAGCATCAGGTTTTTTGACATCTGCTTTGACATAAAGGACGATATCCCGAATACACCAAAGCATCCTATTATTACGGCTATCAATGTAAAAAGAGTAATAAGCTTGCCTAGTCTTTGTTCAGTATTATACTGACTGTCAAAATTCTCATTCAGAAACACATAATTCAAGGGACGTTCCGGCTCGAACTGCCTCCATGTATCTTCAATATGTTTTATTACACCCTGAATATCATCAGATTCAAATCTGAGCTGGACCATTTTATAGCCTTCCCCCCACCTGAGGATACTTGGTTCTATGGGTTTATTCACAGCATTGAAATGATAATCTCTGACAACTCCTATGATTTCGAATACATTTTCACCATATGCATTCCACTTCAAACCGGTAATACTTTCAGGTGGTTCATAGCCCATTGCCCTGGCTGCGGTCTCATTAATAATCCATGATGCAGGCCTGTCAGCCCCCCTGTCCCTTGCAAATTTCCTTCCGCTTAATAATTCAATTCCCAGGACATCAAAATACTCAGGGTCAATCATCTGAAACTTAATTGGTACGGCAGCATTGTTTTTAGGGGATGTGAGAGTCCAGGTATTCCTGATATTTCCAAGTGGCTGGAGGGCAAATGAGGCTTCATAAATGTCGGGGTGTTCCTTAAATGCTTCCCGTATAGCATCAGACCTTTCAGATAAATAATCCGGAATCTCGAACTGGATAATATTGTCTTTATCCATTCCAAGGTCCATATTCGTCATAAACAGGTATTGCCTGAAGATGGCAACTGACTGTATGGTTAGAAAAATTGCAATTGCAAACTGAACAAGTAAAAGCACCCGGCGAACAAATATACCCTTACCACCCGACTTCAGGTCGGTTGAAAACAGGTTCCTCGGTTTAAGAGAAGAGAGGTAAATAGCAGGATAGAACCCTCCTGCTACAGATACCAGTATAATTACTGACATCGCAATCAGGTAGATTATTACTGGCAGGGATCTGAGGTCAGGAAGCTGGATCCCTATAAAAGTCTGGAAAGGGATATACAGAATAATTATAAACAGCATGGCAAGCAATGCAGCAATCAGGCTTATAAATGTTGATTCGTAAATAAATTGAAGCATTAAGTTTGAACGGCTCGATCCCAGTAGTTTTTTAAGACCTACTTCACGGGCTCTCGCAATGCTGCGGGCAGTCGTTACATTTATGTAGTTTATTGTTGCTATGAGTATAATAAACAGGGCAACGAATATCATTGCAATTACTGTCTGAAAATTACCATGGACAACTCCCTGTTCAGTTGCTGCATCGTTAAAAAAGTAAATATCTCTGAAAGGCCTTAGCCAGTAATTCGCCGGATTATCATCAGAGTTATAGATCCCTGTTTCAACAAGCTTGCTATTGATTTTATCAGTAAGAGCGTCCGGGTTATTCGTGCTTAATACGTAATACCCCATATAATTCTGTGTGCCGCTCAACCTAGTCATGAATTGATCATTTCCGTTATACCAGATATCTTTTAACATACCGAATTTCACCAGCATGTCGAACCTAAGGTGTATATCATCCCTTTCTTCAATAACTGCTGTAACCAAGAGAGGGTAATCATTATTATAATTAATCAGCTTTCCCAGCGGGTTTTCCCCACCAAATATCTTTTCGGCGAGCCTGTCTGTGAGAATTACTGAATTCGGAACGTTTAATGCTGATTCGGAACTTCCATATATGAAATTGTAATCAAATACTTCGAATGGTTGTCCGTCAATAAATAACACTCTTTCTACAGTATGATATTCACCCTGATAATCCACCATGCTTTCCCAGTAGGTTCCTCCAATCCTTGTATATGATTCAACTTCCGGGAACTTCTCTGCCACCCAGGGAATTATTCCACCTGCCATAAGAGCCCCGTTTGATTTCTCCATCCTGTAAATCTTATCATAATTGCCCTGCGATTTATCAACGTTCATCTGGGCACTGACATAAATAAGGATGAATATCGACACTATAAAAGCAAGACACATCCCCAGGATGCTGATAATACTAATCCTGATATTCCGGAATACCGATTTTAAAGAATACTTAAATAAATACTTTATGTTGCCTGACATTTTTATATATATTGGTTGTAATAAAGACCTGTTCTTTTTTCAATTGTTAAATTTGTTTTTATATTTCTTATCACTACATAATATAGACTTGCATGGATTAACTTGTTACAGAAATATCAGTGTTTTCCACGAGTTGCACAATAGCTCTGTAAAGCGCTCAATTTATCTGTCTGATCCTGGTTAATTTATAATGCCCGGTTATGGACAAAATATGCTTCTTGAATATTTATTGGAATTCTCTTGTTTTTATCTTAGAATTCGCATCTGTTCAACCATCCACTTGAATGCTGAATTGAATCTTACTCTATGCAGCTAAAGAGTAGAATGATTTAAACGTACTTTGCTCTTGAGTATTCAGCTGACCCTTCCTGATCATATGGACTATCTCTATTCCTGTAATTGTTCTTCTTGCTGACTCAAAATTCTTAAACCCTAAGCCCTGTTGAATTCTCCATGCCTCAGCCCGTTGATCCTGGGCCTTGCTGCTTAATAATTCTGAAAGCAGTAAAATGCTGATAATTGTAATCTTTTGCATAATAGATATTTGAAATTAAATGTTCGTCTTTTTTATGACCAGTCTGGTATTGACTTAGCCTGGTGCAGCGCAAGCCACCTGGAGAGTATCTGAAACGCTGAATTATTGATTACCTGTGTATTACTCATACCCCAGGCTATCCACGGGCTTGGCTGTAGCGGCTTTTATTGTTTGATAACTCATAGGTAATAATGCAATAATAAGAGTTACTGCAGAAGCTAAAAGGAATGGTGTTATTGACAGGTTAATATGGTATTGAAATTTATCAGGAAATTAATTATTGTATCTTATTTATCCACCATTAAATCATTTATATCTTAAGGTTACTGAAGGATTGGTTTAAGCAATTTTCAGTGTTATGTAACTAACTTACTTATTCAGAATATTTTTTCTTTTCAGTCGTGGTAATGTAATTAAGGTAAAGTTATACAATTCTTTGTGCACTTTAATTTTCACCCATTAACTGTCCGAATTATTTAATGACCTACAATTAAGACCTGTTGAGTCTTATCTGAGCCTAACATATGTGGAAGATTATGTTGCTTATTCTTGTTTTAAAGAATCCACAGGGTTTACTAACGATGACTGATAGGCGTGACAACAAACAGTTAACATAACAATTATAAAAGCTATAAAGCCAGAAATAATAAAAGTTGACCAGTTGATACTAATCCGATAAGCAAAATTATTTAACCAATTATTCATGAAATACCAGCACGTTGGAATGGCAATTACAAAAGAGATTAGCGTGAGTTTTAGAATTCTCGTAGTAAAGAGAATAAAAATAGCTGAAGCACTTGCCCCATTTATTTTTCTGACGCTACTTTCCTTCATTCTTTTTTCAGCCAGATAGGCGGATAGACCAAACAGCCCCAATGAAGCAATGATGATGGCTAAGATTGTAAATATAAGCGTGATATTTCCAGTTCGTAGCTCCTCATAATAGATATTTTGAAATCTATCTTCAAAAAAAGAATAGCTGAAAGGCTGATTCGGTAAGTACTCTCTCCATTTAGATTCCAACAACTTAACTACCTTATCTAGGTTTTCAGACTCGTAGCGAAATGTCATGATATTTTCATCTCCGCTACTTATATACATGAGCATTGGGGCGATGTCTTTTTTTAGAGATTCATAATGAAAATCCCCTACAACTCCAATAATTCTTAATTTTTCCCTCACCCATCCTCCATTCTTATACACGGTACAAGTAATAAAATGATTTAAAGGATCGTCCCAACCGAACATTTTAATTGCTGCTTCATTAAATATTACAGCCGTTGAGTCTGTTCTAAAAGAAGGAGAGAAGTCTCTGCCTTCAGTGATTTCAAATCCCAGTGTTTTGATGTAATCGAAATCAATAGTCCAATGTGGTAAAATATGCATATTTTTTTCATCACCATCCAGCATAACTCCTGCACGCATTCCATTTGATGGTACAGGTAAGGATGAAGAGATTGTTCCACTGATAAACTCAGGATGTCTCAGTAATTCAATTTTTAAAGATTGGGCCCGGTCTCCTAACAAATTACAACTATGCAAACATATCAGGTTCTCTTTATTGAAACCTAATTTTTTATTATTGATATAGTTTAGTTGCTGGTAAATTATTAAACTACAGCTGATTAAAGCAATAGTCGTTATCATCTGGACCAGTACTAAAATATTTCTGAAGTGCTTCCCATTTTTATTTGTACCAAACCTGCCTTTCAGAGCCTGAATGGGTTTTATAGAAGAGAGATAAAAAGCAGGATAACTTCCGGCTATAATGGTGGTTAATATAATGAAACAACTAATGGAAACCAGGTTCGACAAGTTCAGGTAATTGATATCTATTTCTTTTCCCGAGAAATTATTAAAGTAGGGCAAGGCCAATTCAATTAAAATAATTGAAAGTGAACAAGAAATAACAGTAATGAGAAGTGCTTCAAAAAAAAATTGAAAAACAATTTGCTTCTTTGTTGCACCCGCCGTTTTTCTAAAACCTATTTCTTTAGATCTGGCTTCAGACTTAGCAGTTGACATATTCATGAAATTGATACATGCGATAAGCAGTATAAATAATGCAATAGATGAGAATATATAAACATATATAATGTCATTATTCGGGCTTATCTCATATAATAAATCAGATCTAAGATGAATATCAGAAATAGGCTGTAATTCATAGTAAGAACCTTCGCTTATATAATCTTCAAAGCTTCCTTTATAGTATTTTTGCATTACGGGCCAATAATATTTCTCTAATAATCCCTGGATTTTTAAACTCAACACACGAAGATTGGTTCCCGGCTTAACTGTTATATAGGTATAATATTCCTGTTGATCCCAGTTAACTATTCTACTGCTGGCTAAAGTTTCCATCGCCATTATCGCATTAAACTTAAAATGTGAATTATCCGGAAAATCTTTGTAAATACCCGATATTAAAAATGAACTTTCCCCAATAAGAACGTTTTTCCCAATTGGATTCTCTGTATTAAAGTGTTTCTTAGCAGTTGATTCGCTTAAGGCAATTAGGTTGGGTTTATTTAGAATAGTCTTATTATTACCATATATCAATGGAATAGTAAATACCTCGAAAAATGTAGAATCAGCATATCCCATATTGATCTCAGGAATAATCTTATTATTATAGGCAATGCTCTGATTATTACTTTGTTTTAATCTACAGAATTTTAGTATTTCGGGATATTCCTTACACATCGTTTCTCCCATTGAATGAGTCGTTATAGCCACACTTTTTATGACACCGTTGGAACTGGAATGAAAAACAACCCTGAAAATGTTTTTATGATTGGTATGGTATTTATCAAAACTTAATTCATCCTGAACCCAGAAAAATATCAGTATTGCTGTTGCCAAACCTAAAGACAATCCAAGAATATTTAGAACTGTAAAGAGTTTATTTGCGAGAATATTTTGAATTGCTGTTCTTATGTAGTTTCTAATCATGATTATACAAAATTTATTGATTCAATTGGGCATTTAGCTGACGATTTCAGCCCATTTGAACTTTTTCAGAATAACCCTCCTTAATAAATAGAGTTCCCAAACGCAAATAAAACTGGTCTTAATCCGGATAACGAAGAATACCCTCTTTCCCTACCATCTCGTATGAAGCTACATTTCCTTCATCATGTTAATCGGCAAACAAACCAAACAAAAGATATTCAATAATTAAATGTTCTTCTTTATTTATGATCAGTCTGGTATTGACTTAGTATGATGCAGCGCAAGCCACCTGGAGAGTATCTGAAACACTGAATTATTGATTACCTGTGTATTACTCATACCCCAGGCTATCCACGGGGTTGGCTGTAGCGGCTTTTATTGTTTGATAACTCATAGGTAATAGTGCAATAATAAGAGTTACTGCAGAAGCTAAAAGGAATGATGTTATTGACAGGTTAATATGGTATTGAAATTTATCAGGAAATTAATTATTGTATCTTATTTATCCACCATTAAATCATTTATATCTTAAGGTTACTGAAGGATTCGTTTGAGCAATTTTCAGTGTTATGTAACTAACTTACTTATTCAGAATATTTTTTCTTTTCAGTCGCGGTAATGTAATTAAGGTAAAGTTATACAATTCTTTGTGTACTTTAATTTTCACCCATTAACTGTCCGAATTATTTAATAAGCTCCGATTGTTAGGTCATCTATTTGGTGGACAAATTAAACTCACACAGCCCACATCCTCAATCCAATCCATCCATTAAAAAGAAAAATAAACAGCCATACCGTTAATGATAGGTAAAGAAGAAGCAAATAATATTTGTATACGGACACTTTTAAGCTCTTATAAGATTTAAAGAAATAGAATAAACTAATCACTGAGAATAATCCAAATAATAAGGTTGACATAAATACTCCGAATGTGTATACATTCAAATAAGCTACCTTATAAATATTTTGCATTTGAAACAGATATCCACCGACTATGTAAAGACCTATACCAAACATCAGAATGGTCAGTGATGGTAACCCAACGAGTAATAGTGTTTTCAGGGTTGTTTTTTTAGTAACTAAACCAATTATAAGCAGTACTGAAATTATCAATGACGAAAGGCAGATTAAAAGGGTTCCGAACAGTCCGATTAATTTTAACCAATGAAGAATAGTTGTCTCCTTTTCATAATAAATACCTCTTAAAAATAAAATGGGATTATTATCTTTATCAGCAGTTAATATACAAGTTGCCTGAGCATCCCATAGCTCTCTAAATTGAAAGTCGGTTACTGGTATAAGAAGAAGATCATTGCTTAGAAGTGGCCTGAAATAAAGGCTGTCATTCTTAAGGATAAGTTTTCCACTTCCCATCAGATCATCTATAAATGAGAACAACTCAATCTGACTATTATTTGCCTGATAATATCCTAAGAAAGGAGATATTTTTGTTTTATCTAATAGCTGTTCTGTATCTGGTTGACTATCATTTTCTTTTGCAGTAAGATATTTTGCAATAAAATTTGAAATAAGTCTGTTACTTGCTGTTGTATTATTGGAAATAAATATACCGATGTCTAAATCCTGGTTAAAGTAATAATTTGAAACAAAACCAGGGATGCGACCACTATTACTGAAAAATGGAACTGATTTCTCTGGTGAAATGATTATTTGTCTGTATTCCACACCTTTACCATAACCTATATACAGACCAGCCTTTGTAGCAAGAGTACTGTTGGGTCGTAAAATTTCATCTATGGTTTTTTCCTTAAATACTTGCTGGGTACTGACCCTTCCGTTATTTAACCAAAACTGTAGAAATTTTGCCATGTCCTGAGCTGTGGAGCTAATCCCGCCAGCTGCATTACCATATAAGGGAATGGGATCGATTTCAATGAATCCCTTATTATCGAGAACATACCCAGAGGCACAATTGTCAGTATCACTCCTTTGTTCAAAAACAGTTTGAGTCATGCCCAGCGGTAACAGTATATTTTGCTTTAGATACTCTTCATACCGCATACCGGTTACTTTGTAAATGATATAACCAAGTAAGGCATAATTAGCATTAGAATATGAAAAACGTGTAGATGGCTCCCAACGCGAAATAAAGGATTTTTGATATTTTCTTATTTGTTCAAGTGGAGACAATACTTCATGGTAAACATTTGCAAATGCTGAAAAATGCGAATCATCAAATCCCGAAGTATGTTCCAGGAGATTTTCTATTGTAACAGGATTAGTCATTTCCCACTTGTTTTCAATTTCTATTTCAGGGATAATTACATTTAATCTTGTATTAAGAGAAAACTTATTTTCCTCAACCAGTTTCATAATAGCTAAAGCAGTAAACGATTTTGTTACGGAACCCAACCAGAAGAGTGTATTTTCATTCACTGGCTGATTTTGTATGATATCATATTTGCCCAAACCACCGGTCCAAATCATTGAATCCTTGTTTACTATCGCAATTGATACTCCAATATACTCGCCATTGTTGATCAAATGCGTTAAGGAATCCTTCAAGGCATCCAACTGATCCTTTTCTAAGGTTTGAGAATTAGATACGAGGGGTGCTGTAGTTAAAAATGAGATTAGAAAAATATTGGATAATATTCTATTCATCCTGCCCTCCAATAATAAATAAGTTCAAATTCAGAATTTATCTTGCTTATAACCAATAAATAACCTGGATACAGTCTACTGCCGCAAAGTTATTCAGTATCGTCCGATCCACTTTCTTACAGAACGCTTGTACTCAAGATAACCGGCTCCAAATAAGGCTTCTAGCTGACGCTCTTCCCGGGGAATCACTACAAAATTGAATACAGACCAAAGAAGTAAAAACATCACCAAAACTGCAGGATTAGAATAATAGATTACCCATCCGATCCACGCAAATAATCCTGACAGGTACATGGGATTCCGGGAAATCTGATAGGGACCTGCTGTTACAAGACCCGGTGGAGAAAAACCAAGACGTACCGAGGTATGGTAGCTTCCATAATGAAAAACCAGACACCATATATAAATAGCAATTCCAATAACAACTATAAACAAACCTATATGATTCCACCAAACCGGATATCCCTGGTCAGGCCATCCAGGGCGAGGGCCAATCTTTGCAATAAGCCATGGTAGAACTACCTGAATAAGCAGAACAATAAAGGCCCAAAAAAATGGAATTAGCCGTTTCGGAAGAAGCATCTTGTGATCTTTTTTACTCTTTATTACTGGTTTACTGTTCTTTAAGAATTTTTATTTTTATAGGGTCCTGGTTTACCCAGAACAATGCTATGTGCAAATACCCAGGTAATTGAAGAGACAAAGCACATCCATTCCCAAAACACAGGTGTGTCCCTGCTGACAATTCCCTTTAAACTTAGCACAAGCAGAATAGCAAAAACAATAAAGAGGAGTGCTGTTATAATGCTTACTACTGAAAGTATTCTTGGTATCTGTTTAATAGACCATTCCACAAGAAATATCATAATCTGCAAAAAAACTGTACCAAAGAAATACAGAGCAATACCTGTCTTATGTATCGAGGGGGCAATATGAAATGGTACTGCAGTCATAAATACTGTACCACAGCTTGAAAGAAAGCCTATAAACAATATAAAGACCACTATACCCCTACTCATTCCCAAATTAAAAAGCCGCAGAACCACTAATACCAGTATCAGGTAGCGCAAAGGAGCAGAAATAAGTGTGCCGGAATTGAAAATAATCTGAGGCCAGCCTGAAGTATCCCCAATATCACTGAGATATGTCCTGAAAATGGAAAAATCAGGATGATCAGCATAGTAAACCAATGATGCTATAAGAACAAAGGATAATGCCCATACTCCGGTAACTATGCCAACGATCTTTAGTGATCCTGACAGATTTAGAAAATCCTGATTGTTCTCTTTTCGTGTCATACAATCCATATCAATCTTCTTAATTTTTGATTATATAATGTTTTCGTTTATTCACACATTAGTAATAACAGGCATAAAATCATTGACCTGTTTGAATCAATCCTGATTTTGAATCCCTGGTAAATATTATTTATGCCACATACTTATCTTTTATTCATACCTCAGGCTATCCACGGGGTTGGCGCGTGCTGCTCTCACACTAACCAGGTTAACGGCAAAAATGGAAATGAAAAACAGTATAAGAAAGGCCAGGGCAAAAGTTAAAAAATCAGGCTCAGCTCTATATGCATAGCCTTCAAGCCATTTTCTCATAATAAAATAGGCAACCGTTGCCCCGATCAGAAATGAGGCAAGGATCATAATAACATAATAGCTATTTAACTGGTATAGAATATCACTGATCCTGGCTCCATTTACCTTACGAATTCCTATCTCTTTAACTTTTCTGTTAACCATCATATGAGTTAAACCAAATAGTCCAAGCGATGAGATAAGAACAGCAATAAATGATGCAATGCCCATAATATAACCCCATCTCTCCTCATGTCCGTAACGGCCGGACAGCACCTCGTCGAAAAAGGAATATTCCATCTCTCTTCCCGGGAAAAAACTGTTCCATATTCCCTGCATCCTCTCAATCGTTTTTTCACTAGCCCCTTCCTGATATTTAATATGAAGGTATGACAGCTTTTCATAATCACTGTCGGGCATCAGAATTAAAGGTTTTATTGACTCGCTCATTAAGTCAAAGTGATAATCTTTCACCACTCCTTTTATATACTTTTCACCCATCGTAGTAATATTAGCTATGGAACCCGCCTTCTGCTCCATACCCATTGTCCTGAAGAACTCCTCATTTACAATTACTTCAGTGTTTCCGGAACTTAAGTTGTCAGCTGTAAAATCATCACCGTCAACAAGTGAAAGGCCCATAGTCTTAATATAATCATTATCAACCCTAAGCATCCGTATGTAGTAAGTATCACCTTTATCATTCTTAACCCTTCGGACGGAGCGTCTCCATTCATATCCCTTATCAATTCCTGTAATTGATATAAATTCCGGGTATTTTAATAATTCCCCTTTCAGTGCAAATGTCTGATCATCAGTAAAATCAGACGGAATTGACAGTTCAATCATATTCTCAGAATCCATTCCTGTTGGTTCCTTTTTAAGAAACTGTGTTTGTTTGAATATCAGGATTGATGAAATAATAAGCACCGTAGCAAGAAAATACTGAAACGCAATAAATGTGCTACTGAGAAATGCTTTTGCTTTATTTTCTGATTTTTCCTTTAGCAGTAAAAATGCTTTGTGCTTTCTTATGTTCATATAAACAGGGATAGTAATCAGAGTGGTTGTGAAAATCGAAATAATGGTCAGCAAAGAGACTACTATCGGTAAATAATGTTTTGCCGTGCCAATGTTTCGTTGAAGCAGTTGCCCGAATTGATGCAGACATAAATTAGCAATTAACAATGCTAACATAATACTCACTAAAGCCAGAAGGAATATCTCAAACCAGAAGATGAACGTGATATTAGAGCCGGATCCCCCGAAAACTTTTAGCACTCCCATTAATTTCATCCTTTTTATAGTCTGTCCTGAAGATAAGAGGAAGAAATTGATCACTGCCGTTGCCAGGATAATGAACCCTATAAATGACAATATGACTGAAAAAGATTTTTTACTCCCTTCATAATAACCACTACCTCTGGGGTTAAAATATATATCTGAAAACGGAAGCAGAGTTGCCTTAAAACAATCAGGCATATTCATCATTGATCCATCTGACTGCATATCTGAAATTATGTTTTCGTAATACTCCCGTGTTAAGCGGGCAATATTTTCCCCCGTATTCTCCACATCAGATTCTGATAACAGCTCAACGAAAAGGAATGAATTACCGTAATTATTGTTTGACTGGCCAAAATATTCCTGGTTCTCAAAATTGATGAGTGCATCAAATTGCAGACTTGAACTGGCAGGAACATCGTCAATGATTGCTGTAATACGGAATACCTTATCCCCTGCGTTCAGAAATACAATTGGTTTGCCAATAAAATCCCGGAACGTTTGTCCTTCTGTACTAAACAACTTTTCAGCCAGTCTTTTTGTTATTATGACCTCATCAGGGGAATCTAATAATGTGCTATTATCACCTGCAATAAGAGGGAATGTAAACATTTCCAGGAAATCAGTATTTACTATTGCAAGCCTCTCGCTATAAACATTCTGCCCGTATTTGATAAGTGACTGCCAGCCTATCCTGTAAGTGGATGCATGTATCACCTGTGGAATATCAGATTTAATCCTTCCAGCCAGTTTGTGATCATGAAGGTTAAAGGTATATACTTTATCTTCTGCTATTGCCACATCATAGTCCAGCCTGTATATATCTTTCCCCTTCTCATGAAACCGGTCAAAGCGGAACTCATTTATAACATAGAAGATAATCAGTATGGATGCAGTAAATGCAATGGTCATACCTGAAATATTTATCAGAGAATTTAACTTTTCCTTTCGTACGTTTCTTAGCAGAAGGTTTAAAAAGAATAACCTGAGTTTCATGGCCGTATGTAAAATTTTATTATCAATATTTTTATAAGATCAATCGATAGAGAGGACAAACCAAACTGACTATTATAGATACAACACATACTAAGCCCAGCTCCTTAATAAGTATAAATATATTGCTCGGGCTGAAGCCCCCTGAAAAATCCCAAAGCAGAACTGTTTATTACAGGTCAACAATAAAGCGGTTGTTATCTATTCTAACTCCGGAGTACTTCAACTGAATGGAAACGCCATCTTCTTTAATGGATAGTTTCTTATCCTCAGGTTTCCACTCTCATTACCGGCCATAAAAATAAACCTGTCGAGTATCATAGCCATCCACCTACCTTCAACATAACCAAGATCACGCACACCGGCCGGTGCTATATCATCTGTTATATCCATAACAGCATGAGGGTGCTGATCACGTGCTCTTTTTTCTATATAATCCGATAAACCCTCCGAAAGCTGCAGCTCATTCTCATAATTGGCAAATTCGTAAGGTACAAGGTCGAGTCTTTCCTTTCTTTTTTGCAAAATCACCAGCTATTTGAATTATTCTGATTTTAATACTTTCGTCGGATTAAGATAAGCCACCTTAACAACTGTCCATCCTGTTGACAGGACTGAAATAATAACAGCAATAAGAAATGAAATTGCATAAGCAGCCAGTCCGATATTTACATGATAAGCAAAGTTTTGCAACCAGCGGTTCATAATAATATATGATAAAGGCCATGCAAATACTATGGCAATTAGTATCCATTTAGCAAACTCCTGAGAAAACAAAGCCATAATCCCTGCGGGTCTTAATCCCTGAATACGCCTGATAACCATCTCCTTAGTGCGGCTCTTGGTGGTAAATGAGGAAAGACCGTATAGTCCAAGACAGGCCAGCAGTATTGCTAATAATGTTGAAAAGATAAGGATACCTGCCAGCCTGGTGTCACCTTCATATCGACTTTCAATTATCTCTGCCAGTATATAAGAAGTATTAAGGTATAGGGGCGATGCATTGCTGAAAACATTATCGATAAACTTCCTGGTTTCAACTTCCCGCCCGGGAAGTACCTTTATAGAAAAATGCCTGGCCCCCTGCATCTCCGGACCTCCTATATTTGTATTAAAAGCCAGTGGTTCCACAGGCTGATAGAGTGAGTGGAAATAAAAATCTTTCATAAGGCCAATAACTATACCTGATTCCCTTCCCTCATCAAATGATAATCTTTTGCCTACAGGATCATCCCATCCAAGACGTGCAGCAGCCTTTTCATTAATAATATATCTGCTCAGTGTATCAGTAGCATGGTCAGCTGAGAATTTTCGTCCTTCCAGCAAGGTCAAACCATAGAAATCAAAGAAATTGTAATCAACCCCGGCCCTGTAGATATTAACCTTTTCGTTTTCTTCTTTTCCTTCCCAGTATGAAGTATGATTTGAGGTGATAGCTGAAGGCAGGTTAGTGGAAGTTGTGATATCCATGATTGAAGGATTGGATTTTAATCTTTCTATAATAATATCAGGATTATCGCGTATTGCAGGATCCCTTACATAAACAGTCACTATATTGTCGCTATCAAAGCCAAGATCCATTTCCCTGATAAACCTGAGTTGTCTTAACATTATAACTGTAGCAATAATGGCAATGAGCGAGATAATATATTGTGATATTACCAAGGTATTCCTGAGAATCTTTGTATTTCGCTTTCCTGAGAAGCTATAAAACACTCCTGTGAGTAAATTAAGCGGATTAAACCTGGACATATGTATTGCAGGGTATAGACCGGCTATTAGTCCTGTGATAAATACGATCAGGAATATCCATCCTATATTGGCAGACTCATACATCAGAGCGAAAGATAAATCTCTCTGAACAAAATTATTGAAAGCAGGAAGGCATAGCCAGGCAATTATAATTGCCAGTACCAGGCCTGTTAAAGAATGAAGAAAAGCCTCGCCCAGTCCCTGAAGAATAATGGTTAAGCTATCTGCTCCTGTAACTTTTTTTATACCCACTTCTTTAACTCGTGAGTATGATCTTGCAGAAGCCATATTCATATAGTTAAAAATAGCCAGAAGGAGAATAAATATGCCTATTGATGAGATGAGATAGAGGTATTTTACATCATTCTGATTGCCAAGTCCGGTATTAAAATTTCCACCAAGGTGGATCCCTGAAAGTGCTTGAAGTATTAATTCTAATTCTTGCATATCTTCATCAAGATATGTTTTTACTATAGCTTGTAATTTAGCATCAATATCTTCCGGGCTTATGCCATCATAAAGCCTGATATAGGTCTGAAAGGAGAAGGAATTCCATGCATCGGTTTTATCCTTTCCTCCATTTATACTGTATAAAGACTCAAAGCCCGTAATAAAATCGTAGTGGAAATGTGAATTATCCGGAACATTTTCTATTACCCCCTTTACAGTATAACTGCACTTATTATCTGCTCTTATAACTTTGCCAATAGGGTTTTCCTCGCCAAAGTATCTTTCAGCAGCCCTTTGGGTAACAAATAATGAAAAAGGCTCATTAAGACATGCATTGAGATCCCCACTTATAACAGTTACATCAAATACATTGATAAAATCAGGATCAGCATAAAGCAATCCCCGTTCAGTTGTTTTATTATTATTGTATTCAAATACTGACGTACTTATATCAAACTTAGTGGCAAACTCAATCTCAGGAATATCCCTGACCAGTACTTCTTTCAATGTACCTGGACAGATCAGGAATATGTTGCTTCCATCAAAATAATTATCCGGCAGCCAGTTTGCAACCCTGTATATAGTTTTGTAGTTACTGTTGTGTTTATCGTAGCTCAGCTCATACCTGACATAGATTAATATCATAACAGCACAGGTAATTCCAAGTGCTAATCCAAGGATATTTATTGGTGATAAATTCCTTGGCTTTGGTCTTATTGATTTCCAGGATATATGATTTCTCATTACTTATAAGTTTATGGTAGCATTAGCTTATTAATAATGGTAATAGAAAGAATTTTTGCATGACAATCAACGGCTAAGACTGATCACCCGGATTCATTAAAAGCTATGTCAGGCACATAAATACCTAACTTTTTAAGTTTTAGTTATTAATAATACTGTATGCAATTAATTTCGCTAAGATGTAAATTGGTTAGATAATCAGTATTATCGGAAGATAAGATGAAAATGATCCATGATTATTATAAAATGACGTTGAAATATATTCATCTTTTATTTTTTTTGATTTTTGGGTGTTTCTGAAAGCTGTTTTTGAATGGTTTCTAAGCATTGATTTTTGCTATATTTTCATGAATGGTATATAAACTCAATGATTCATTTTCCTAATTACGTTGTTATTGAACTTCATTGCGGATATGTTGCCATTTTCATCGGTCCCAAATACATAATATTTACCTAATGAACCATCGTTTCTAACCTGACGGAAAACATGGTCTTTAATATGCCTCAATTGTATAAGTGAAGGTAAAGGCCTTGAATTTACAGGAAGCCATATTACAGAAAGGGCTCCATCCCATTTAAGAACCTGGGCTTCTGCCCATGATCTGTCGGCTGTGTAATACCCGGTATAGTCTTCCCATTCTGACATTTTCTTTTCATTTTCCTTGCTGTTCGATTTTCTAATGGCTTGAGCAATTATATCATAAGTATCCATCGCTATTCCCCACTGTGGAGCATCATAAGCATTGAACATAACTACTACAGCGATTTTTTCTTCCGGTGAAAGAATGATCTGTGATTTGTAACCAGCAGCACCGCCTTGATGACCGATAATATCCAAATCTCCCAGGTACCAATATGTAAATCCATAGCCCCATTTGGGATTTTCCCATTGGACAGCTTGCATCTCTTTGAGCGTCTCTCGTTTTAGGATATCATTGTCCTGACCATCAAGAACCCGAAACTGCCACATAGCAAACCGGGCAAGATCCCTGACAGTCGAACCAAAACCCTCCGCAGGTGCCATAGCTTTTGTATCAAGACCTGGGATTTCAACACGGGTGCCTTTCCTTGGCCAGCGTCCATATCCTTTTGCTGCCTTATTTCTGAAATTCTTATCCTGGAAATTTGTAGTCGTATGATCTAAATTCATCGGTTCCAGTATGTATTTTTTAACGTAGTCAGCATAATCCATTTTTGAAACGACTGATATAATCTCTCCGAGTAAGGCATAACCGGTATTCGAGTAGTTGAATTGCGTATTTGTTGCATAGCCTAATTTAATATTTTTTACTCTCCTGATAAATTCTTCTCTGCTCGGAAATAGCTCATTTGGATCAGACCATACTGTTAAATCGGGTTCAGTGAGTAAACCACTGGTATGCCTGAGTAAATCCCGAATAGTTGGTTGTAAGGAATCAGTCTCAACAGGTACTGGTGCGAACCAGCTCAGGTATTTGGAGACCGGATCATCCAAATATAGCTTACCCTTATCCCGAAGCTGCATTATCGCGATGGCGGTAAACTGTTTAGAGATTGAGGCAATGCTGTAGTATGTGTCAGATGTTGCTTTCACACCATTTTCAACATCTGCGTATCCGAATCCCCTGGTGTAAACAATATCCTGATCATGGACAATTGCAATCGAAACTCCCGGGAGACGATTGAAGTCCAGTACTGATTCTATCCATACCTCCAGCAGATTCACTGCTTCTACGAACTGTCTTGATTCAGCCAGATTCTCCTTTTCTTGTCCTCTCACAAACCCCATTGAGAGTATGATAGTAAATATCAAAGTAATTGTGACAAATCTGAAATACTTCATTTTTCTTGTCTTATTTATTTTAAATTAATTGGTTTTATTTCTTCCCCAAAGTAATTGCAGGCTATACTTCCGGGCAGGCAATGATCTTCGCATCCACCCAATAGATTCTCAATGCACCATTTTCATCGTTACGTATAAAAAAGAAATATTTCTTATCAGATGTGACAAAAGGACATGTTTCATTTCTCCAGGGTGCATTGATTTCCGGACCCATATTTTTTGCCTCGCCCCATCTACCATCTTCACCTCTGTAACTGATATAAAGATCAGCGTGGCCGATTGTTCCTCCATGGCGGTCGAATATGATAAAATCTTCACCCGGTGAGATATATGGACAGCCCTCATTATTTTGTCCATTGATGGCACTTCCAAGGTTCACCGGTTCAGTATACTTATCATTCACATATTCAGACATGTAAATATCTTTATTACCTTGTCCATTTTCAGCGCTGAAGTATAAATTACCATTTGCGGCAACCGAATGCTGCCAGTGCAAATCATATTTATTTACTTTCAAATCCAATGGTTCCGGATGAGACCAGCCATTACCGGTTTTTTTCACTAACCATATATTTTCTTTTTTAAAACTTCCGGTACCTTTCACAGGTTTAAATGAAGTAAAAAACAATTTCGTGCCGTCAGGTGATAAAGCAGGGTCTCCTGTCCCCCAGAGAAATACAAAATCAATTTTTCGAGGAGCTGACCATGTATTGTTTTCCAATCTCATATACATAATTTGTCTGCCACCCATAATCTTCCAGTACACTTCCTTCCCGTCCGGAGAAAACATAGCAGTGCTATGGGCTTCAAAATTAAACACCCCTGGGCAAAAAAGAGCAGGTGTCATACCTGGTGGTTTCTGACCCAGGTAAGGGCCGGTGAGTTTTGGAAAAACCCTTTCTTGAGCGAAGACACTTAATGCTATAAACAGCATTAAACATATTATAGATAATCGTCCTTTCATTTATTGTTCTCCTATATTTATATCATCGAAACCGATACTGCGCAACCGGTCATTCCTGATCAAGGCCGCATTGCTGACTTCCCTCCAGAAAATCAGCCTTTTTCTTTTCAAGTTTTTAAACCGGAAGGGATATGTTATCCTGCCTTCGGCATCAACAGTGGGCTGGTTTTGAACATGAATATGAAGATGTGGGAAAAAGGTATTTCCGGAGTTGCCGATATATCCCAGAACGGTCCCTGGTTCGACAGTCTGGCCTATTTTAACCGGGGTCATTATATTATTTCTACGCCAATCGAATCGGACAGAAAGTCCTTTCCACACGCCATTCTTGAAATTGTATTCTGAGAATACCTGAATCGCCTCATCGACAGTCGAACATTCTACTATGATCTTCGCTGACAGCCCCCCAAGAGTCAGATTTGTCGGGATCACGCGGCACTTTCACTTCTTCTGCCATGGCAAAATCATAAAGAAGCCTTTAATGTTTTTTTACTCGTTTCGCAATGTCTCCACAGGATTGGCCGAGGCGGTTTTGAATACATGGTAGCTGACGGTTAAAATGGCGATCGTTAGCGCCGCCAGACCTGATACTAGAAAAATCAGAAAATTTAAATGAATGCGGTAAGCAAAGTTCTGGAGCCATCTACCCATGATGATCCACGACAGAGGAGCTGCTAATCCAAACGCCAGGATGATCAATGTGAGAAATTGGCGTGTAAGTAGCCAGACCGTAGTAGTGACCGACGCGCCCAATACCCTACGGATACCAATCTCCTTCACTCTTCGTTCAATAATGAAAGATGACAATCCGAACAATCCCATGCACGAAACGACTATGATTAGGACGCAGAACACAAGCATTACGCTTCCAGTACGCTGCTCGTTGAGATACAGACTTCTGCACTCATCATCCAGGAATGAATAATCGAACGGCAGCGATGGATTCACCGATGTCCAGGCTTCTTTGATAAAACGGATTGTCTCCTGCATGTCTTGAGTTTGGAGACGGACAGAAATATAGTTAACACCCCATCCTTTGGTGATACCGTATACTATACCCATCGGTTCCATCGACTGATGCAAAGACATAAAATGAAAATCTTTCACCACACCAATCACCTTTAGTGGAATGGGTCGTGTAAAGAAAAACGTGAGGTGCTTTCCTACAGGGTTCTGAATTCCGTATGCCCGAACCATATTCTCATTCATGATGATACCAGCGGTATCTGTTCCGAACTCCCGCGAGAAAAACCTCCCTTCCACCATCTGCAGATCCAGGGTTTTCAGATAATCAAAATCTGTAAAAAAAATATTAGCATCTAAGGTATCGGCATCCTCAGTCACCAGAAACTGCCGTGCGTTCCCCATACCCGGCAAATTGCCCGACGCTGAAACGGCCAGCACATCCGGGCGCTGCAATAGCCGCTGTTTGAGCGCTTCTGACTTCATTTCATTGGGACGCAGATTCTTGATGACCAGCACCTGATTCTTTTCGAATCCAAGATCTTTATTCTGAATCAAAGAAAGCTGTCGATAGACAACCAATGTCCCGATAATAAGTGTGATTGAAACGAGGAACTGGAAAACGACCATTCCGTCGCGGAAGAAGTTGGTGGATCGCTGTTTATCCACAGATAAACCCTTCATAACCTGAACGGGATTGAACGAGGAGAGGTAAACAGCCGGATAAATACCCGCCAGCAAACCGATCATCACAGCGAATCCAAACAGGCCAGGCAGGAAGACACTCAGATTAACACTCCCCAATACGATGGACCTGTTGCCGATTAGGTTATTAAATGCTGGCAACAGGATTAGTACCATCGCAAGACTGATGGCCATAGAGAGGAGACTTATCAACACCGATTCGCCCAGGAATTGGCGTATCAGTTGATTTCGTGAGGAGCCCATCGTCTTACGAATACCAGTGTCGCGCAGGCGATACATCAATCTGGCCGTCGTCAGATTCATGAAATTGATGCACGCGATAACAATCATGAAAATCGCCGCCGTAGTGAAGATAATGATATTCTTGTAATCCCCGTTCGTACCCAATTCGAACCGTAGATGAGAATGCAGATGGATGGATTTCAGCGGCTGCGTGATCCACCGGCGTTCATGATCGGGATTGCCATTATAGAAGTATTTTGTTTCGAAATCCAGCAGCTTTCGATCGAAAAGCTCGATGTCCGACGCACTGCGGAACATCACATAGGTGCTCATGAAGTTTTCACCCCAATTGTCCTGCCTATACCACTGCGATTTGTAGGAGTTGTTGGAAATAAGACATCGAAAATCGAAATGGGCATTTGCGGGGATATCCTCCATCACTCCGTCAATGCGGTAATCCCTATCGCCTATGGTGATGGTTTTATGCATAGGATCCTCTTCCTGGAAATATTTTTCTGCCATTGAGCGCGTGAGTACGACCGTATTCGGCTCCACAAGCACGGATGCCAGATCACCCTGTAGGAGTCGGAAGGAAAACATCTGGAAGAAATCATTCGTCGCACTCAGTATGGGCTCTTCGTAAAATATTTTATCGCCGCATTTTACTGGCTGCATCCTGTGATTCGCAAAACCGGTTGCATACTCGATTTCCGGGAAAACCCTGACAAAACTCTCAGCCATTGCCGGCGGAGTGCTCACCTCATCGCTCATTGTGATCCGGTATATGCGATCCGCATTGATGTTAAACCGATCGTAGCTCAATTCATACGCTACAAAAAGACCGATGAATATACTGCACGCAAATCCAACGGCCAGACCAAAGATATTAATTAACGTGTAACCCTTCTGCCTTTTCATTGTACGAAGGGCAATTTTAAAAAAAACAGAGACCGTCTCAGTCCTCTTAAAAAACGCAGACCTTTTATCAATAATCCATTTCATGATGGAGACAAAATTTAAAGTGATTAATTTTTAAAATGTTTCAGATCCATATCGAATTCTCATTCCTGAAGTTGTTTGAGCATCTTTTTAGCACTCTCGTTATTGGGGTTCAATTCCAGGGATTTCACATAATTCTCTATTGCCAAATCTTTGTTACCCACTTTCATGTAGGCATCACCGAGACCCTTATAGGCATCGGAAGACTGCGGATATTCCTCAAGGACATAATTGTACATCTCGATAGCTTCATTAAGCTTGTTGTACTGGATCAGCGTGTTACCGCCGGCAATAAGATATTCTTCTCCAAGGCAATACCTGGCCGGATTGGACTCTGGAGCATCCATTGCTTTTAAAAAAGCAATGGCTCCATCCTCTCCGGTTACTCCGTTTTGCAGTGCTTTTCTCAGCATCATTGTAACTACATAAGTCGCTCTATAAGTCTCTGCTGCAAAATTTTCATCTGGAAAGAGCGAAGAGATAAGAACAGTATGTTTACCCTTTTTTAATTCATCATGGATATTGAGTTTGACGACACGATCATAATCATGGAAATTGTAGATATAGACATCCCCCTTTGCAAGGTCGTGTATGTATGAATAAATTGTTACCGAAGAACCGTTATATGTTTCCATGTGGGTATCCGCCAGAATACGACGAAAGAGATCCAGGGATATTGTATCTGCCTGTTCAAACAATCTGGATGCAAGCCGGTATCGTGGATCGTTCGAAGTTTCAGGATCGGTTCTTGACAGCAGAAAATTTGTCGCAATCTGGTATGAATGCTCTCTTCTGATGACCCCATGCGGTTCTATGATGGCGGAATTGCCGAAACGGTCTCCGATCATATAATGTCCTTTCCACACGCCATCCTTGAAATTGTATTCTGAGAACACCTGGATCGCTTCATCGACTGTCGAACATTCCTCTATGATCTTCCCCGACAGCCACCAGCAATCAGACTTGTTCGGATCACGCGGCACTTTCACTTCCTCGGTCGTGGCATAGTCATAAAACAATCCTTTTTCGTTCACAGCGCCTTCCCATTGATAATCTTCCATTTTCGGCCAGCCGCTCTGTAATCCGAAACCCATGTATCCGAATTTTCCGTCTTTGGCCGGCTGGAACCAGATGATTGGGAAAGGATTGGTCCAGTCTTCATTGTTGCCGGCGAGTGAGTTAGCACCATCCGAGGCATATATGATCGTACAATGATTTTCATCAGATAATGAGGCTGTCGAAAGTTTCAGTGCTTGTGCACCGGCACCTTTTATTACTATTGTCAACAGAATAATGATAAGTATTCGGGTCTTCATTTTTTACCTCCTTTTATTAAAATTAATAGTTCTTAATTCTTCAATTATTCTTGCATCCACCCAAAGGATATTGTCATCAGCTTCGAAGAAGACATATTTTGGTCCATTGAGCGGATTATTAAAACCATCAACCAGGAAAGCCTGTTTCCAGGGCATAGGACTTTCAGCGATAAAGTTTTCATAAGTCTCCTGATTCCCATCCATGCTTAAGGTAATTATTTCAAAGCCTTTATCTTTATATCGTTCGTATACTTCTTTCATATATGGAAAGCTCTTTATACAAGGTATACAATTTGTAGCCCAGAAATCGACAAGAACTACCATAC
>Ga0272442_10002083_pt1 | contig 29435 bp, 18 predicted proteins | sample SSMForm2O_FD_200262 | JGI IMG/M metagenome (GOLD analysis project Ga0272442, IMG submission 200262) | Marine sediment archaeal communities from Little Sippewissett salt marsh, Falmouth, MA, United States - SSM-Form-2O | ecosystem: Environmental > Aquatic > Marine > Wetlands > Sediment ...
TAACATTGGTCGCGCCATCCTCCGGAATCGGGTCATGGGCTTCCGGGTGCTGACCGATGGTGGTACCGGCCAAACACAAGACCAGCACCCAACAAGAGGTTAACATTAATAGTTTCTTGCACATAATCGTACTCCTTCCTAAAACTTGTAAATAAGAACCTTAAATATCGCTTTGGTCATGAACCAAAGCGTTCACGATCCTTGCGTGAGAAAAACATATGCACTTTTTCCGCTGTAGACGTACCTGTTACCGTCTTTTTCCAATCAAGTAACAGAGAATGCTCATCAAGCCCTGTATGTATCGGAAAAAAAAACCTGTTGCATGACTTGATTTTTACCACTCCTTGCGAAAAGCATGTTTGGACCGAAAGCTGAGAGAATATGATAGACCTTATGCAGGTAAACCAAACCTCACTCCAACTCTGTTCCTCCACCTCATACACTTAGGTGGTTGCCCAGGAACTTATGGATACTTTTCCATGCTAAAAAACCACACTCCATGAGAACCGCCTGATCGGCTCATTTTATTCTTTCTACTAAAAAACAATATCCCCGTCAAGAAAAATTTTGCAGAATTCACGGCTGAGCTTATTGATTATCGGCATTGCGCAACGGTAAACCCCCACTCCATGCCGGGCAGACGGTCGTTTGTGGCGACTTACGTAATATTTGGCGATTTTTCTTGACGCCGGGACGGCTTATTTGGTATAAATAAAATGTGTGAAAGTGGCGAAATGGTATGCCTCAATTTTCGCATTTTATCTCGCCTCAGAGGAGTTTGGAGTTGGCTTTGGAAGGAAGGAGGTCGTTTCAAACCGCCCGGAATGATATTGGCCAATCATTGGTCGATAAGCAAAAACAAATCTTAATGATCCTTAATTTATTCAAAAGGAGGTCCGTCATGTGTAGAAAATCGATTTATTTTGTCTTTTCTTTGTTTGTGTTGGTTGTAGCGGGCAACACAAACGCCGATCTGGTCGGGCACTGGGCCCTCGATGAAGGTTCCGGCACCACGGTGACCGATGTCAGCGGCAACGGCAACGACGGGACCATCACGGACAATCCCGGCTTCGACGATCCCACATGGATCGTTGGTGTCGCAGGAGGAGCCCTGGAATTCCATGGCGATACTTCGGTCTATGGCAGTTCGAACTACATCGATTGCGGCCATAGCCCCAGCCTGGACATCACCGGGCCGATCTCCATCGCCCTTTGGATAAGACCCGACGCCGATGATCCGGAGGGAAAGGGCAGCCCTGGCGGTGAGACAGCACCGATGTGCAAGGCGATGAGCGGGATGAGCCCCAGTTGGAGCTTTCAGGTTCGATACGGGTGGGGCGGCCCACAGCCCTATATGGCGTTTACGTTCAATACGTCGCCCAGGGCCTGGGCCTTCGTCGGCAAAAACCTGGAGCGCTTCGAGTGGTGCCATATCGCATGTTCGTATGACGGCACGACGCTGAAATGCTATCTCAACGGCGAGCAGACTGATGAAACCCCAATGGGTGCCATTACCAGCAGTCAAACCCCTGTCCTCATTGGCTCCGACGGGTGGGGGTGCGATTGGATTGGCGCGATTGATGATGTCAGGATGTACGACAATGCCTTGTCGGAGCTCGAAATACTCGGCACTATGGAAGGCGGAATGCCCCCCTATGCCTGGGGATCCGAACCGAAAGACGGCGCCCTGCATCCGGATACCTGGGTAACCCTGAGATGGCAGCCCGGCCCCTACGCGGTCTCGCACGATGTGTATATAGGTGACGATTTTGACCTTGTGGACGGCGCCACTCGGGATTCCGCCGAATTCAGGGGCAATCAAAGCAGCACATTTATTGTTGCCGGCTTCCCTGGATTTCCCTATCCGGACGGTCTGGTGCCCGGCACAACGTATTATTGGCGTATCGACGAGGTCAATGACGCCGATCCTAACAGTCCGTGGAAGGGCCCGATCTGGAGTTTCTCGATTCCACCCAAGACGGCTTATTTCCCCGATCCTCCGGATGGCGCCGGATCCGTCGGCCCGGATAATGTCATTTTGACCTGGACGCCGGGCTTCGGGGCGAAATTGCACACCATTTATTTCGGTGACGACTACGACACTGTGGACAACGCCACCGTGGGCACCCCCTCTGGAACGGCGACCCATTCTCCCGGCGCGCTCGAAAGGGAGAAGGTCTATTACTGGCGGGTCGACGAGTTTGATGGCTTGGCGACGTACAAAGGCGACGTCTGGAGCTTCACAACACCCGGCGCCATCGGGAATCAGCAGCCGGCCTATGACGCAACGGATGTGCAGTTGAATGCAGTCCTGAGCTGGGCGCCGGCCGATAGCGCCGCCTCGCATCAGCTCTACTTCGGCACGGACAAAGAAGCCGTGCGCATCGCCGGTATGGGTTCACCTGAGGACAAAGGCTCCAAGGCCCTGGGTGCTGAGAGCTACGATCCTGGACTGCTCGATGCCGACACAACCTACTATTGGCGCGTGGATGCAGTCGATGCTCAGGGCAATACGGCCAAAGGACCCATCTGGATTTTCACGACGGGGGCGTTCCTTCTGATCGATGACTTCGAGAGCTATACCGACAACGATGCGGATGGTGAAGCCATCTGGCAAACATGGATCGACGGTTTCGGCATTGCGGATAACGGCGCGCAGGTCGGCTACCTCATGCCCCCGTATGCCGAGCAATCGATTGTCCATGGCGGCGGCCAGTCCATGCCGCTTTTGTACACCAACGAAGCTGGCGTAACAAATTCGGAGGCCTCCCTGACGCTGACGGCGCCGCGGGATTGGACACAGGCGTCCGTCGCGGAACTGTCAGTCTGGTTCAGAGGCGGTTCGAGTAACGCCGCCGAGCCGCTGTACGCTGCGGTCTCCAACAGCGCCGGTGCCCCGGCGATCGTAGCCTATGATGATCCGGATGCGGTTGCCAGCAGTGGCTGGAAGCGGTGGTTGGTACCCCTGCAGGCCTTTGCCGACCAGGGGATCAACCTGAGCAACGTGGATAAGCTCGCGATCGGCCTGGGTAGTAAATCCGGCATGGCGGCCCCTGGTGGCTCCGGGACGCTCTATGTTGACGATATCCGGCTGTATCAGCCGTAAGGTAAGAATCCGCTCTTATTGGAGCGATATGGAATGTGTTTTCGTCCGGGGCCTGTAGCGATCGATTCGATACAGGCCCCGTCTTGTTGAGCGATACACTGATTACCCGTCGATTGTTGAAGCCGTGACGACCTATTGGGCATGAACTGAACTGAAAAAAGGACCGATATCACGCGTTCCGATTTTAATGATTCACTATTGATAAGGAGGTATGTTATGTATCGAAGATCGATAAGTCTGGCATCTGTTACTCTGGTTCTGGGCCTTATTCTCACAAGCACCCTTCAAGCCGAAACTATTGCCTGGTGGAAGTTCGACGAAGGTTCCGGAAGCACCGCCTATGACAGTTCCGGCAACGACCACCATGCCGAGGTGCTGGGCACGCCGCAATGGGGGGACGGCCCATTGGGTTTTTCCGGCGCATTAGATTTCTCAGAAACCGTTGGAGCCAACTGCGGCGATTTCGATCCGACAGGGGGCACGGGTGTATTTACGCTTACCCTATGGTGTCTTTGGGATGGAACTTCAGGCACCCAGCATTTCTTCACCAAGTCGAATGCATGGGGCGCAGACACGATGATGTTCCAGGTCGAGGTCAAGGCAGGCGACAGTAATCCCGACCGTACGGACAGGATGGCTCTTGCGTACCAGGGTTCCACGCAAGCCATTTTAAACGTCGTGCCCAAAAACGAGTGGGCTCATATGGCCTTAGTCTTCGATGGCACCAACGCCACAGGTTATGTGAACGGTGTCGATGAGGCAGGTCCCCAACCAACCGGGATCGGCGCCTATGTCCAGGCCCCGGTCCTGATCGGAGTCACCTGGAATGGTTCGAGGGTCTTCCAGGGATTACTCGACGACATGCGACTCTTTGACCGCGTGCTGACAGAAACCGAGATTTTGTCAATTATGGAAGGGGATACCGGACAAAGCCAAACGGCCTATGGTCCCGAACCGGCCGATGGTGCCCTGCTAACAAACACATGGGTGAATCTATCCTGGAAGCCCGGCCCTTCCGCCGTCTCACACGATGTCTATATCGGTAATAAACCGGACGATGTGAGGGACGGCACCGGCGATACATTCCAAGGCAACCAAACGACCACAATGCTTATTGTCGGCTTTCCGGGATTTGCCTACCCGGACGGTTTAGTACCGGGAACGACGTATTTCTGGCGAGTCGATGAGGTCAACGAGGCCGATCCCAATAGCCCCTGGAAAGGTCCGATCTGGAGCTTTTCGATTGCGCCCAGGACAGCCTACAATCCCGATCCACCTGACGGTGCCGAATTCGTTGGCCCGGATAATGTGACATTAAGCTGGACACCAGGTTTCGGCTCTAAGTTGCATACCGTGTATTTCGGCGACAACTTCGACACGGTGAACAACGCCACTGCGGGCGCGCCCTCTGGAACGGCGACTTACAATCCCGGCGCACTCGTTCGAGAAAAGGTCTATTACTGGCGGGTCGATGAGTTCGATGGCGCAGAGACACACAAAGGCGCCGTCTGGAGCTTCACGACACCCGGCGCCGTGGGTAATCCCTTGCCGGCCTATGGCGCAACGGATGTGCAACTAAACGTGATTCTAAGCTGGACGCCGGCCGACAGCGCCGCCTCGCATCAGCTTTATTTCGGTACGGACAAAGAGACCGTGCTGAGCGCCGACACCGGCTCACCCGAGTACAAAGGCTCCAAGACGTTGGGGGCAGAGAGTCACGATCCCGGATTACTTGACGCCGGCACGAACTACTACTGGCGCGTGGATGAAGTCGATGGCCAGGGGAACACCTCAACAGGGCCCCTTTGGGTTTTCACGACGGGCGCTTACCTTCTGATTGATGATTTCGAGAGCTACACCGATGACGATGCGGCCGGTGAGGCCATCTGGCAGACCTGGATCGATGGTTTCGGTGTTCCGGATAACGGCGCGCAGGTCGGTTACCTCATGCCCCCGTATGCCGAGCAGAGTACTGTCCATGGCGGCGATCAGTCCATGCCGATCCTGTATGTCAACGAAGCCGGTGTGCCGAATTCGGAGGCGGCGATGACGTTAACGGCACCGCGAGATTGGACACAGGCAGGCGTCGCGGAACTGTCGCTCTGGTTCAGGGGCGGTTCGAGTAACGCCGCCGAGCCGCTGTATGTAGCGGTTTCCAACAACGCCGGCGCCCCGGCAATCGTGGCCCGTGACGATCCCGATGCGGTAGCGAGAACTGCCTGGAGGCAATGGCGGATTCCCCTGCAGGCCTTTGCCGACCAGGGGATCAACTTGGGCAACGTGGACAAGATCGGGATTGGTCTGGGTAGTAAATCCGGCATGGCAGCTCCCGGCGGCTCCGGGACACTCTATGTTGACGATATCCGGCTGTGTCAGCCGTGAGAAACAATCGGTCAGTTCAATCCGCTTTTATTGAAGCGATATTGAATATGTTTTCGTCCGGGGCCTGTAGCGATCGATTCGGTACAGGCCCTGGTTTTGGGTGATACACATATTATTTAGTTAATGTTTTGGCGCGGAACCAAAGAACGATTGACTGGACTTTTTAGGGAGATCAACTGATGTGCAAGAAAATGACTTTTCTGCTTGTTTTTGTTTTGATTCTGAGTGCGGCTCTCACGGAAACAACTCAGGCAGAGCTTGTCGGTTGGTGGAGATTTGACGAAGGCTCCGGGACCGTCGCGAGTGATACAAGCGGTAACGGTAATAACGGCACGTTGAAGGGCGACCCCCGGTGGATGGCCGGCAATTACGGCAGCGCCCTGGAATTCGATGGAACGGATGATTGGGTCGATTGTGGGAGTGATCTGAGTCTGGACCTGACCACGTGGACCATAATGTTCTGGCTTAATCTCAATGTAAACAAAGATTTCAACGGATATTTGGTCAAAGGTTTAGATGCCGCTGAAAACTACGAAGTTTTGACATACGGAGACGGACACTTCCATTTCCCAATCACGTTTACGGACGGCTCGAGAACCTATGGTAATACTGACGCTGGAATCTGTGTTGTCGGAGAATGGGCGCATTATACTTACACCTATGATTCGACTGAAGGTCGACGATTTTACAAAAACGGCAGCTTAGTTTTTGAGGATACAGAATCCGGAACGCCTCAAGCCTCGACGACATCACTTTCGATTGGCAATGAACAGCCTATGAGCCGGAATGTCAACGGTATCATGGATGACGTTCGTATCTACAATCACGTGATGATCGAGCCCGAGATTCTGGCGGCGATGGAAGGCGGTGAAGGATATCCATACGCCCTCGGTCCTGATCCAAAGGACGGCGCCTATCATGAGGACACATGGATTACCCTGAGCTGGTCGCCGGGCGATTACGCCGTCTCACACGACGTCTATCTGGGCGAGAGCTACGACGATGTGAGCAACGCCACACCGGATTCCGACGTATTCCGAGGCAACCAGGTGGCAACATTCTTCGTGGCCGGTTTTCCCGGATTCCCCTACCCGGACGGTTTGGTACCGGGGATAACGTACTACTGGCGAATCGATGAAGTGAATGAGGCTGATCCCAACAGTCCATGGAGAGGAGACGTCTGGAGCTTTTCCATTCCGCCGAAGACTGCCTACAATCCTGATCCGGCTGATGGAGCTGAGTTCGTGGATCCGAATAATACGACCTTTAGTTGGACACCGGGCTTCGGGGCAATACTGCATACGGTGTATCTTGGCAACGACTACGACGAGGTAAACGCCGCCGGAGGCGCCCCGCAGGGGACTGCCACTTACGATCCCGGCCCGCTCGAACGGGAAAAGGTCTATTACTGGCGCGTTGATGAGTTCGACGCCGTCGTGACTTACAAAGGCGACGTCTGGAGCTTTACGACGCCCGGCGCCGTCGGAAATCCACAGCCGGCCTATGGCGCTACGGATGTAGGAATGAATGCAATTCTGAGCTGGACACCGTCCGACAGCGCCGCCTCTCACGAGCTCTACTTCGGCACGGACAAAGAAGCCGTGCGTAACGCCGATACTGCATCGCCGGAATATAAAGGCTCCAAGGCATTGGACGCTGAGAATCATGATCCCGGATTGCTTGAAGCCGGCATGAGCTACTACTGGCGTGTGGACGAAGTCGACGATCAGGGCAATACGGCGAAAGGGCCTCTCTGGATCTTCACGACGGGAGCTTTCCTTCTGATCGATGACTTCGAGAGCTATACCGATGACGATGCGGCGGGCAAAGCGATCTGGCAGACCTGGATCGACGGCTTCGGCATTCCGGATAACGGCGCGCAGGTCGGCTACTTAATGCCCCCCTATGCCGAGCAAACGATCGTTCATGGCGGCGCTCAATCCATACCGCTTTTGTATGCCAACGAAGCCGGCGTCACGAATTCGGAGGCGACGATGACGTTAACGGCGCCGCGGGATTGGACAGAAGGCGGCGTCGTGGAATTGTCGCTCTGGTTAAGGGGCGGTTCGGACAATGCGGCTGAACCGTTGTACGTGGCTCTCTCCAACAGCGCCGGCGCCCCTGCGGTCGTAACGTATGATGATCCGGGTGTGGCTACGGTCCGCTCGTGGACGCAATGGCGTATTCCGTTACAGACCCTCACCGACCAGGGAATCGACCTGACCAATGTAGATAAGATCGCAATCGGCCTCGGTACAAAAGCCGGTATAGCAGCCCCCGGTGGCTTCGGGACAGTGTATATTGACGATATTCGGCTGTGTCAACCGTGAGAGCTGCCGGTGGATTCAATTTCATAAGGAGACCTAATGATGCGTAAGAAGCTCATTTATCTGATTACGTTTGTTTTAGCTCTGAGTATGGTTCTAATCGATACGACTCAAGCAGAGCTTGTCGGTCAGTGGAAGTTTGATGAGGGATCCGGCACAACGGCCTACGATTCAAGTGGCAAGGGCAATGACGGTACCCTGGTTGGAGGCGCAACATGGGCAGCCGGCCGTTTCGGCGGTGGCATTGAGCTCGACGGAACCAGTGGTTATATCTCCGTTCCCGACTTCGAGCTTACGACCAATTCGATCACTTTTGCGATATGGCTGAACGGGTGGAAAGGAGGCGACTGGGCGCCGCTCATCTCTTCTCGTGTCGTGGGCCAATGTGAAATGATCTTTGGTGACGATGATACCCTACGCTACGTATGGAACAACGACTCAAACGCCACGTGGGGCTGGACTGGCGGTCCCGTCATTCCTGAGGATACGTGGACGATGCTGGCCGTGACCATCGATCCTGATCGCGCTGTTGCCTATGTGTACACAGATGCCGACGGGCTCACCCAGGCCACTAATGAAATTCCCCATATTGAAGAGACGGTCGGTGCCCTGCAGATTGGTTATTCTTACGATCCCAGATACATCCGGGGGATTATTGACGAAGCTCAAGTTTATGACCATGCCTTGACCGAGGATGAGATTATGGCCGTCGTAAAAGGGGAAGGACTCACTCATGCCATTAATCCCAAACCTTCTGACGGGTTCATCCACTCAGATACCTGGGTAACCCTAAGCTGGCGCTCCGGAGATTATGCCGTCTCGCACGATGTATATCTGGGTGATAATTACGACGAGGTGAGCAACGCCACACCGAATTCTGACGTATTCCGGGGTAACCAGATCGCAACGTTTTTCGTTGCCGGTTTCCCCGGATTCCCTTATCCGGACGGTCTGGTTCCGGGTACGACCTACTACTGGCGAATCGACGAAGTCAACGAAGCGAATCTGGAAAGTCCCTGGAAAGGGGATATCTGGAGCTTCTCGATTCCTCCCAAGACAGCGTACAATCCGGATCCGGCCGATGGGTCCGAGGTCGCAGATGCGAATTCCGTCACGCTGAGCTGGACGCCGGGCTTTGGGGCGATATTACATACGGTCTATCTTGGCAACAACTACGACGAGGTAAACGCCGCCGCCGGAGGCGCCCCGCAGGGGACTGCCACCTACGATCCCGGCCCGCTCGAACGGGAAAAGGTCTATTACTGGCGCGTTGATGAGTTTGATGCGGCCGTGACTTACAAAGGCGATGTTTGGAGCTTTACGACGCCCGGCGCCGTGGGCAATCCACAGCCGGCCTATGGCGCTACCGATGTAGGAATGAATGCGATTCTGAGCTGGACGCCGGCCGACAGTGCCGCCTCTCACCAGCTCTACTTCGGCACGGACAAAGAAACCGTCCGCAACGCCGATACCGGCTCGCCGGAATATCAAGGCTCCAAGGCATTGGACGCTGAGAATCACGATCCCGGTCTGCTTGAAGCCGGCATGAGCTACTATTGGCGCGTAGACGAAGTTGATGCTCAGGGTAATACGGCGAAAGGTCCCATCTGGATTTTCACGACGGGTAGTTTCCTTCTCGTAGACGATTTTGAAAGCTATACCGATGACGATGCGGCTGGTGAAGCGATTTGGCAAACCTGGATCGACGGCTTCGGCATTCCGGATAACGGTGCGCAGGTCGGCTACTTAATGCCTCCCTATGCCGAGCAAATGATCGTCCATAGCGGCTTTCAGTCTATGCCGCTTTTGTACACGAACGAAGCCAGCGTAACAAACTCGGAGGCGTCGATGACGCTGACGGCGCCGCGTGACTGGACAGAAGGCGGCGTGGCGGAATTATCGCTCTGGTTCAGGGGCGCTTCGGGCAACGCAGCCGAACCAATGTACGTAGCGGTCTCCAACAGCGTCGGCGCTGCTGCGGTCGTCACTTATGATGATCCAAGCGCAGCCACGGTCCGCTCGTGGACGCAGTGGCTGATCCCATTGCAGGCCTTAACCGATCAGGGGGTCAACCCGACGAACGTGGATAAGATCGCGATTGGGCTGGGCAGCAAAGCCGGTGTGGCAAGTTCCGGCGGCTCAGGGACGTTATACGTTGACGATATCCGGCTGAATCAGCCGTAATTGCTGGCGAATTGAATCCGCTCTTATTGAGCGAAATGGTATTTGTTTTTATTTAGGGTCTATACTGATTTCAGTATAGGCCCTGTTTTTCTTTCCAATTAGACTTCAAAAGACGAACGAGTGCTATATTCACACAATCCTCTTTGGTAGGGGGTAAAAACTCCTATCGTTGAATTCTCACGAGATACCACGGCGTTGTCGGTTCTCCGATATTGAGTTTGTAATCTCCCCGGATGCTTTGCGCTTTTATGGCGTCGCCCGCCGCCCGCCCGGCCCCGTTCAGGGAGACGATCTCAGCGTGTTGCGATGGTTTAAGGTTTCGGAGCATCGCCTTTCCTTTGACCGGCTCGATCATTGTGGGTACGGCTCCCCAGTTGGTCAGAGACGTTCTTTTGTCGTTCCAGGTCATGTCGGTGTTCGCCGAACGGGCCGTTGCGACAAGAAGCATGCGTTCGGCGTGGGCTATGGGCCGTCCGTCCAATGAGGTCAATATGATGGAGCAGAATGTATTGTCCACTTCGACTGAGAGGTTCTTCAGTAATCTATTGTTGTCCCTGACAAAGCCGATGAGGGCCTGCGAATTTTTCGTCTCAATAGTCACGAGGCCTTTTCCTCGCTCAGAATGATACCAGGCCAGCTCGCCCGTGTCTGACACGACTGGGCTTTGCCTGCCGGCTTTGGGATAGTGCTGCATCTGATCATCGAAGCCGGTAATTCGGGTCGTGTGCCGCAAAGGCAGAGATAATGAAAAGCCCTGTGTGTAATATGGACGTTCGGATGCCGGGGAACGGATGCCTTCACGGACCTGTTCCATTGAGTAGGCTCCGGGAATCGTCTCGAGCGCCGGGCGAACATCCCCTCTTAAGAATAGCACGGCGCAGGCAGCCAGATTCATCATTTTCACGGGATCCGGGCGAATATCGAAATGTCCCGGCATGCGCGTTTCCCATTGGCCGGGCTCTTTGTGCTCGAAGGTGTAAAAGAAAATACCATCCCAGTCGTGGAAGGCCGAATAGGCGGCCAGGATGCCGATCCCCTCACAGGCGTATTCGCTGGGGAAAGGGTGGTTGGTTTCGGAAACGGTGTAGGGCTTGCTGTGGACCGCGGATCGTGAGAGTCGCACGACGGTCGAATTGAAAGGGTCGTTGACCATCGGCGTGTTCGGGATGGAAAAACTCCTTCGTTTCGTCCTGGGGTCCGTGAAGTAGCGGGGATGCTGCCAATAGACGTGGCCGTCCACGATATCCAGTTTCGATGTAGAAGCGAGTAAAGGATAGCCGGTTTTGTAGTGGTTGTGGTCGCTGGTACCCGCAATCAGGGACTTGACGCCAAGCTCTGTCGTCAGGAATTGATACATGGCCTCGAAGTAATTCTTCTCCAGTTCCATATAGAATGTGGCTTCGAGATGAAATCTTTTTTTCGATGCCGTGTTGAACTGGTCTTTTTTCAAACGGGGAATCAGATCGTCTTCTTCAACGCCGGCCTCCGTACGCAACGCATTAAACTCGGCATCGGAGCAGCGTTGTCGCAACCAGAGATTGTATTGTTTTGTTAGTTGGTCGGCATACCAGGCCGTGATGTCGGTCCAGGTGCCGGGGCGCTTCCGGGTGTTCCTCCCAAGGAGCCGGTCGCTGAACCATGCTTCAACGATGGAATTTTCATTGACGATCTCGACGATAAGCACGGCCGGCTCGCTGCGATACTCGGATTTGGCGTACGGATTATAATGCGTCAGAAGCTGGCGGGCATACTCCTTGTGCAGCATCTGAACGCGCTCGTCGAAGTAGTTCACGACCTTGGCCAGTCCGAGATACTCGTAGTCCTTCACGCCGTCGCCTTTTCGATAGTTCCGGCCGACGTTGAGATTGAGGTTGGTGTAGATACCGCGTTTTTTCAGTTCGGCGACGAAATAGTCCAGGCGATCGAGCTGCTGAGGGTCCAAAGCCCGCGTGTCATCCCGCCCCTGGATAAAGAGACTTCCCGACCAGTTTGAATCGAGAAAGTGGAACCGAATGCAGTTAATACCGAAACGGGCCAAATGCTCGGTGACGACGGGAGCGTCTTTCTTCGACGGAAAACAGGCCGCACCCGTCATATTAATGCCCCAGATACGAAAACGCTCGCCGTCAGATTTGACTAAATGACCGTTTTCGGCGCGGATGAATCCGTCTTTGCCCGCCGGGGCGTCCAAAAGAAAGGAAAGGTCCATCAGTGTACTCTCATTATCACGCCAGTCGATGGTGAATGGCTGCATAGCAACACGTTCGGCATGCGTACTGTTCGAAACAAGCAGAAGAGTAACAAGGCAGGTAAGAATGTGTTTTGAAGGCATGAGTTTCTCCAGAACAACCAAATATGAAATATCGAAATCGCCATTCTCAGGCAGAAAGATCCGGCACGATATACGGCGCGCGGTAGAAGCCGCGAGCGAGACGGTTGGCTTGTTTGTTATCCTTGAACCGTTCGTTCCGGCTGTCGATCTGAAGCCACGGTCCGAGCGTCACCGTCCCGGCGTCCGCGTCAATTTCGTGGGCCGCCAGATGCTCCAGCAGATTCTCGAACATTTCGTTGAAAGCCGGGACGTCCCGGACCTGGGCGCGCATTTCTTTGACCGAGGCCTTCTCGCCGAGCCGGTATGAGATATTGCCGGTATGGCAAACCGCCGTGGAGGTATGGCCTTCGAGGATTTCCGCCGTGAGGTGCTCACGCCGGCCGGCGCGGACTGCTTCGATAAAGTTGACGAAGTGATCGCCGCGCCCGCTGAATTTGGCGACCTCTTTGCCTTCGTTATCCCATGCGATGCCCCGGTACAGACTTACTGATCCGCCCTCACAATCGACAATCACACCGACGCGCTCGCCGCGAAACGTGGGCGCTTCGGTCGAGCCTTTGGCCTTCGTGAGGTTGTGCACCTCGTATAATATCGGAGCGGTCGGAAAATCGTAATAGATGATCTGGGTATTGGGGACATCACAGGCGTCGTTAAAAACAAACCGACCCCCGATGCTCATCATGCGTCGCGGCAGCAAGGCCTCGCCGAGGCACCAGCGGGCCACGTCGATCTCATGGACGCCCTGGTTGCACGATTCGCCGTCGCCGGTGTTCCAGTCGAAGCTGCAATCATATTGCAGCCGGTCGCGATAGATTGGCACCTTCTTCGCCGGGCCGCACCAGAGGTCGTAGTCCACGGTTTCGGGAATGGGCAATGGCGTTTGGCGCTTGCCGCACGATTGGCGGAGCTTGTTGGCGAACGCGGTGATGAGTTTGATCTTGCCGAGGTGCCCTTCCCGGATCCATTGAATACCCTGATCGAACAATTGCTCTGAGCGATGCTGCGTGCCGCACTGGGCGATGCGGTCGTACTTTCTGACGGCGTTGACCATTTGCCGGCCCTCCCAGATGTAATGCGAGAGCGGCTTCTCGACGTAGATGTGCTTGCCCGCCTGACAGGCCCAGATGGTGCTCAGCCCATGCCAATAGTTTTGAGTTGCATTACCGATCACGTCGATGTCTTTTCTATCGAACATGCGGCGCATATCAACATACTGCTCGACGCCGTGGTTGTACTTCGATTCGATGGTCGCAGCCGCCTTGCCCATGCGCTCTCGATCCGGATCGCTGACGGCCACGACGGTCACGTTCTTCTGTTTCTCGAAAGACGGCACATGCGCCCCGATGCCGCGACCGCCCAAGCCGACCACGCCGACGCGGATCGTGTCGTTCGCGCCTCGTAAGCGCGAAAAGGGAAGTGTCGCCGCAGCTCCAGCGGCGATTGAGCTTTTTACGAAATCTCGACGAGTTATAGTTTTCATAATCTATCTCCCTTCCAGAGAATTCAGAAGCGTATGGTTGACGGCATGGATTTTCTCCGTGAGTTCGGCCAGTTCCTCTTCGCTCTTGGCCGATTCGACACAGCGTAGAAGCTCGGCCAGTTCCGCAGCTCCGTTGATGGAATCCAAACCGTTGTTTCGCATGGTTACCAGAACATGCTCGATCCTTTTGACCAGCCGTTGGCGGAAGAACTCGACCTGTCCCGGCTTCAAAGCCCCCGCTTTGAAGGCCGGCTCGAACTCATGGAACGCCGTGCACGCCTTCTGGATATAGAGCAGGACCATTCCCTTGGCCGGGTGGCCCTCCGAAAGAATCCTTGCCCACTGAAACTCTTCGTCCCGCCAATGCTCGTCCGTGATCGTCGTCTTATAGTCCATCTTTTCCTGAGAAGTCATTATTGGATCACCACAGCCTTTGAAAGTTCCTGTTTAGAACAACCGGTTCTACCACCGAATTTGCTCACGTAAACAGCATATCAAATATCGCCGGGCAAAACAACGGCCATTCCTGTTATGGACGGATCGTGCAACGGGAGCTTATTTAAGGCTCGTGATGGCCGACAAAGGGTGTATCGGTATAGGGATAGGAGGGCTTATCCGACCATAGATATCGATTCTTGCCGCGGTGGTCCTCCACACTCCAATACGGCCCCTCGGCGACGATCTCTTTGTGCAGCGCGATGAGTTTTCGCTTCATGGCCTCAAATCGCTCGGGTTCGTCTTTCCAGAAGTCGCGGGTCTCGGTTGGATCTTTCTTGAGATTCACCAATTGCCATCGAACGAACTTCGGCTCTCGAATGAAGTCGATGATACTTGTACCGGCCGGCACGGGGGTCGTTCCGGCGAGGATCTTCCAATCGCCCTCGCGGAGCGCATAGGAGTACGCTCCTCGCCCGAACCACATCGCCCAAAACAGCGGACGTGACCGCTTCACGGATTGGCCTTCCAACGCCGGTAGAAAATTGCCGCCGTCAATTACACGATCCGAAGGCACCTTCGCACCCGTGACGGCGCAGATGGTCGGCAAGACATCCGTCCCGTTGATCGGCTCATCAACGATGGACCCTGGCTTCGTATGGCCCGGCCATTGGAGCAGTCCCGGCGCGCGGATGCCGCCCTCGTGCAGGTGTCCTTTGGCCCCTCGAAGATTCCCCGGCGAGCCAAATGAATACTGCGCGCGATGCTCCGGACCGTTGTCGCTGGTGAAGAAAATGAACGTGTTATCGCGAAGATGATTCCGGTCTAGGTAATCAAGCAGATTTCCGAAGGCGTCATCCAGTTGTGCCAGGGCGGCGTAGTACACGCGCGGATCGCCGCAGCGAGAATTCTTTCCATATTTCGGGACGTAACCGTAGGGCATATTCTCCGCCGCGACGCGGGCCTCGCTGGCGCTGAACTTCTTCCGGTATTCTTCAGGAGCCCAGAGAGCCACATTTTCGTGCGTTTCGTGCGGCGCCAGGTAAGCAAAGAACGGGGAATTCTTATCGCGGCGATGGCCCACCAGCCACCGAGTAAACGCTTTGACCAGATGCGTCGCCGAGCCGGCGGCGCCGGGAGGAGAGACGGTTTCATCAAAGCCATGCTTTCGGGGGGCCTCCTTACCATTCTCTTTGGCGTGGTTGAGGTGCCATTTGCCTGCGTGAAAGGTGTCGTAGCCCACCTGCTTGAGAAGCTCCGCGAGGGTGACTTCCGATTCCCGAAGCGTACGCTCGGTGGATTTGCCCATAATGTCGTACACACCCGCCCGGTAGGGCATCCGGCCGGTCAGCAATCCCGCCCTGGCCGGAGAGCAGTTGGGCGAGGCGGCATAGCAATGGGTGAACTTGACGCCCTCTTCGGCGAATGTGTCCAGGTTGGGTGTCTTGGTATAAGGATTGCCGTAGCAGCCAAGGTCCCCGTAGCCGATGTCATCCGTCAGGATAACTATGACGTTCGGCTTCGTTTTGGAAGCGGCGCCTAATTCAGAGCCCGCCCAAACAGCAGCCAGGGTACCGGCACCCAAGAGCTTTACGAATTCTCGTCGTTCTAATCGCCACTCGTCTCTTCCGGGCATATTTCAATCTCCCTGATTCCAGAGTCTTTGAATTGTAACGGCTGTCAGGCACAGAACTCACCATCGTTGACTTGGAGGATTACTTTCCTTCGGCCTGCCATTTTTTCATCAGGGCGATGTTGCTCTCAATGAGCTTCGCGTGCTCGATCCATTCGTCGCCGCCCCGGTTTCGCATCCCGTCCACGTAAACCTTCATGTCACTATCGTACATGGCCTCCGGCTCGGGAGATTGTCCCCGGTCGTTCGTCTGGCGTATCCTTTTGTCCAGGAGGACTCGCATGTTCTTTAGAATGCGCCGGTGCGAGGAACTATAAGCGAGATTGTGCAGCTCCCACGGGTCTTTCTGGAGATCATACAATTCTTCCTTCGGCCGTCTTTCGACCATGATTAATTTCTGGTCCCGATTGAGTTTCCCCTCCTTATGCAGCCGGCGAAGGACCTTTAGGATTTCTTTCTTGTCTTTATAAGCACACGGTTGCAAGTACGGCCGGTTCGGATAGAAATTGCAAATGTACTTATATCGGTCGGTTCGTACGCAGCGGATGCGATCCACTGTTTCATCACACCGATCCCGCGCCGCGACGATGGCCCCCCGCCGCTGGTAATCTTCCGCCAGAATGTCCTTCGCCTCCATCCATTTCGGAACATCTATACCGGCCAGGGCCAGAGATGTCGGGGCCATATCGATATGGACCACCAAATCCTCGCGAACCGTTCCCGCTTTCAAGCCGGGCCCGCGCACGATGAGCGGCACGTGAATGCCTTCATCATAGAGAAATTGCTTTCCGCGTGCGTGACTGATGCCGTGGTCGGTTAAGAAGAAGATATACGTGTTGTCGTAAAGGTCTTCGTCTTTCAATCGCTGAACGATTTGCCCGACCTGGATATCTGTATTCATGACGGCGTTAAGATATTGCGCCCAGTCGTCGCGAATCACAGGATCGTCGGGATAGTAGGGCGGCAGCTTCACCTCGGCCGGATCGATGGGTGTCGGTGTTTTCTTTGTCCGCCCCTTTCCACCCTTCAATTGGATCTGTGCGAAGAACGGCTGGCCTGGCTTACGATCCGCCCAGTCTGCGCCGTTGTAAACGCCCCTGTCGAACTCGAAATTGTAATCCGTTTTGCCCGGCCGTTTATTCGGACTGCCGAGGGAACCATTACACGTATAGTATCCCGCTTCCTGGAAGAGGGCCGGGACGAGCCGAATTTGTGAGGGTAGGTAAATCCTTTCCGTTCCCCGTCCGGAACGATGCTGATGGGCGCCGATGCTGGTCTGATACATCCCGGTGATTAGGGCCGAACGCGACGGCGAGCAGACCGGCGCTGTAATAAACGCCTTGTCGAACTTCACCCCTTCGGCCGCCAGCCGATCCACGTTCGGCGTGCGGATGCTCGTTTCACCGTAACAGCTCAAATGGCATGACATATCCTCGACAATAATCCATACGATGTTCGGCTTGCTCTTGTTGCTGGCGGCTATCCTGCTCTGCAGCACTAATCCCGAAGCCGCAATTCCAAAACCCCATCTTGTTAAAAATTCTCGGCGATTACACATTCCTGACATTGCTTGCTCCTTGTCATTTTTTTCAGACAGATTCTATATCTTCGAGTATGTGATAGTACCAAGCCATTGCCAAAATTTCCACCCTTTACGTTATTCGATAGTAAGAAGTTTTGAACATGAATAGAGAAAGCCTCTGCTTGAGGAGAGGTAATTACAAGCAGAGACTTCCCTGGCGAGAAAAATCCACCATTCGAAAGATACCCGCTGTGGTGATGCTGTCAATTGGGGTGAATACGTATTTTTGCGCCCTTCAGAAAAAACCTGGTTGACAGAAGCCTTGTCGTTATTGGCCCTTCGATATCTCGCTCGACGGGATCCGCTCAAGCGATTTTCACAACTGCATAGAAATCACAGGTTGCTTCATTGCCCTCGTCGAGGGTATTTTTTGTCCGTATATGGCTTCGGTTTGAAAAACCGGTTTTTCCTGATCGTCGGACTCGGTGGCAGGGGCATATTTTGGGATAAAGAACTCCTGCTGGAAGGAGGAATGAAAATCAGCAGGAGCTCAAAGACCACAAGCCTCCGTGCTCACAGCCATCCAAGTTTTAACACAATGACTCGGCGTTGTCAACTGTGGTGACTACGTATTTTTAAAGACAAAATCCCTGTCCGGAGCTTTTTTGGAGATATACAAAAGGACAGGGAACAAGCCCTATCGTCTTATCTTTTATCAATTTTCTTCATGACGCGGGGTTTTGCTTTTAGCTGAAGCCCCGCTCCAACATTGCCGCCAACAAACGTTCCGGCTCCGATATTTCCACCGCCATCGTATATACCCGTGGGAATCCGCCCGCCAAAATTGGCTCCATTGTATAAGGCGCGATTATTCGCGAAAACATTCTGATTATAGGCGAAATAAATCCCAACCTCAGAAGATGTGACGAGATTTTCCTCGATGGCGTTGTCAAAACCTTCGACATTGATACCATATCCGGCGTTTTCTCTGAGCGTATTGCCTTTGACAAGACAACCGGCCATCTCACTGATCCATATTCCATCAAACGTAAAAGAGATGGTGTTATCGATGACATTACAGGCGTCTCCCGGGATGATACCATAACTGCATTGGCTAATCGTATTATTACGGATCGTACAGCCGGTAAGGGTTTGAATGCTGGCAATAAAGTGTCTCGAAACCACGTTGTCGGTCACGGAAGAGAAGGAACCGCACGTGATACCGCCATAACCTTGTTCAAGCTCTAATTGCGTGTTGGTGACCATACAGTTTCTAATGGTATGGTTTAAGCCATTCAGAAAAATGCCTTCGCCCCCCATCGACGTCACTCGTACGGAAATGACCCGGATCCCGCTGGCGAAACCGTTCGCATCGGTAATGTCTGAAAATATGCCTCTGTTGGGGAAGTTGGTGAGGGTGCCGTTGCGTATCTCGACATTCGTACGCATATCCATATAGATCCCATTGCACGTCTCATTATACGATATGGTGGGTCCAATAATACTGTAACCGCCCAAGTCGATCGTCACATTATTGGCATCGACGACAATCGCGTTAGCGTACCGATCCGTATGAATCAAGTTTTGGGTCAGGCAGTAGGAGCCGGGTTCGTTGATTTCGTAAGGTAGTTCCAGGATCGGCTGAGCGCCCGGCTGGATAACCAGTTCCGGCGGCATGTTCGGATCTGGGTCGTCGGCCTTGCATAATGCGACAAAGGTTAAGGAACACCCCAATACGAACAGACTCAGCACAAATTTTCCTTTTGTTTTTTCTGCTTTCATTATTCTTCTCCTTCAATCGAAATGTTAATCATAAACGACCCCCCACGGCCTCGTTTATATGTACACAATCACCCTTGATGTTTAGCCCTGATAAAAAAGACAATTATCACCTTCGTACATCACTCCTTGAACAATCCCCTGATATTAAATGTAGCATATACTATACGATTGCTTTTGTCAAGGATGATTCTGAGATCGAAAAAACAAAAATGCCGGATTTCCAGCCGATTCGAGGCTTTTCGTTCCTTTTAGCCATTGAGATGTGAAATCAGCCTACTTTAAAAAAGGTGCAAGTTTGATGGAGTATTTGCTTGATTTTTACGAGTAATGTGTTATGATAATATCTTAGATCGATGATTCGATATGGGGTGTAAAGATGCGACATCGAAATCAAAGGTCAGTGAGGTTTTGCGAATTCTCGGGTTTGAGCTATCGAAGGGATATAGGCCCGCTTAGAGGAGGGTATCTCTCCAGAGCGATGTATCTCCACCTCCGGCGAGGGGCTTTCACGTTAATCGAGCTACTCGTCGTCATTGCGCTGATCGCCCTTCTACTAGCAATTTTACTACCGGCCCTGCATCTGGCCAAGGCCAAGGCGAGGGACGTGTTTTGCCTGAACAATCTCAAACAGCTTCAACTTTGTGCGAGGCTCTATTCCGATGACTACGACGACTTTTTGCCGCCCAACCGACACGTTTATAACATCGGCACCGGAGAGCCTTCGGAGGGCTGGGACGATAGTATGACATGGTGTGCCGGGCTGGCGCCCCATGATACGACCACAGAAAATATTGAGCGTGCCCTGCTTTTTCCCTACAACCGATCCACGAAGATCTACCGGTGCCCGTCCGATATGTCGCGGGTGAAGACGCAGGACGGCCAACTGCTGTCCATGCGACGAACGCGCAGCTATAATCTGAGCCAATCCATCAATGGTTACCCGTATTCCAACAAAAACTTCTTCCCCCCGTACTTTGCCAAGCGACATGAGATCGACGATCCAGTACCGGCGAGCCTTCTGTTCTTCGTCGGCGTCCATGAGGACGGCATCCTTGATTCCCATTTCGGTATCCCACCCCGGGGGCCGACATACAGGCGGCAGAGGCCGCAATGGTGGGATCTACCCGCCGGGAGACATTCCCAGGGGGGTTGCTTTTCTTTCGCGGACGGGCATGCGGAACGCTGGCGATGGGAGAAACCCAAAATCTTCATCGAACTCGGACAAATGGTCGGGCAGGACGGCGAAGTTGAAGACTTCCAAAAAGTCCAGCGAGGTATCAAACCTGAAAAAACCGCGCCCAGGCAACCCTTTATTCCGTTTTAACCTGTCGTCCGTGGTCGAAAAGAGTGAGGGAGATCATGAAAGTGAGAAAAAAGCATTGGATTAATGACGCTGCCATCATATGGCTCGTGTTGCTCTTATCGAACAGCACAAGCACATTCGCTCTCGTAATGAGAGGGAGCCATGAACCTTCAGAGATGGTGAAAGAAGCAGATATTATCTGTTCGGCCACCGTTATGTCCACGCAGTGCCAGTGGAAGGACGACCACCGGGGCAAACATATCTACACCCACGTCGAGCTTCTCATTGATCGGATGATCAAGGGGAATTTACCAGCGAATCCCATCTCTTTGGAGGTAGTCGGTGGAACGGTGGGTGATATAACAGAGCACGTCACCCACAGTCCGGTTTTTAGAACCGCAGAGCGCGTGTTCCTCCTGTTGGAGGGGCCGTCCCTGCATCCGGTCGGGGGCAACATGGGCAAGATGCCGATCTTTGATGGCCACGTTCTCTGGGGTGGTCGAAAAGTCTCTTTGGAAATGCTCTCCACATCCATTGCACTCGGAATCGAAAATGATTTTGCCGAATCCGGTGTGGATCTGTTCAACGGCGAGTCAGGCACAATGCCCCAAATCACAAGCATCGTTCCCGACATCGGCTCAGCCGGGACGGGCACGGAAGTGACCATAAGCGGAACCGGTTTCGGAGAAATCAGGGATTACCCGAAGGTGGAATTTTTCTACCAAAAAGGAGAGCCTCGCATAGAAGCTTGGGTTGTTTCATGGTCGGATACGCAGATTATCTGCACAGTGCCGATCGACACCATCAACGACTATGCGGCCAGTGCCGGTAGTGGTCCGGTAGCCGTAACGACCCGATCTGGAACCAGTAATGAATATCCGTTCAGGGTGACCTTCAGTTTCGACGGTCAATACTGGTCGGGTGACAATCCGGTTGTCTCTTACTATGTCAACGAAAACACCTTCGACTGTACTGGTGAAGGAGCCGCGGTCCAGGCTGCCGCCGAGACATGGAACCATACGAACGCCGGCTTCCAGTTTCGTTATGCCGGCTCCCATACAAGCACTCAGGCGAGCAAAAACGGCCAAAACGAGATTATGTGGGGTACGACACATTCGGGCGCTCTGGCGGTGGCTTATACCTGGTTGAATCATGCAATTTATAACCCAGAGCGTCCTGCCTCGAGAGACCGAATCATCGAGTGTGATATGGTATTGAATGACCGAGCCGCCACCTGGAGTACAAACCCATCGGCATCGGAGGCGGACGTCCAGTCGATCGCCCTTCATGAACTCGGCCACTTCCTCAGCTTGCGTGATCTGTACGGAGACATCGGGGACAATGAATATGATAAAGCCAAGGTGATGTACGGATTTAGTGACGGCAGCACGCTCAAAAGGAACCTCCATCCCGACGACGTGGCGGGCATACAGTGGATCTACCCTCCGAACAGTCCGCCGGAAGTACCTGACGTTATTGATTATCCCACCGAGGATGACGGCGTTTATACCGTCAACTGGAGTGCCAGCAGCGCCGCGAGCTCGTATCAGCTCGAGCGTTCGGCTGACGGCGCCGAATGGGTGCAAATCTACTCCGGTCCCCACACCTTCTTCGATGAAACCGTGGACGATGGAAACTATCGGTATCGCGTTGCGGCGTCCAACATCGCCGGATCCAGCGATTGGCAGACCGGCGACTGGAATTGCTTCGTTCAATTTTTGATCTGGGAGGGCAGCGGCGAGCCAAACGATCCTTTCCGGGTCGCCACCGCCGAACAACTCGACCGGATCGGAACAAATTCCAAATGGTGGAACAAACACTTTAAGCTCACGGCGGATATTGACCTCTCAGATTACGATGGCCTCGATGGCCGGCCGGCGTTCCATGCCATCGCCCCAAACAACGACACAGAATATTGGACAGGTGTGTTTGACGGCAACGATCACACCCTCTCTAACTTGACTTATGTAACGAGCGAACCGGGCCATGCGGGTCTTTTCGGTTGCATCGACGGTCCCGACGCACAAGTCAAGCGATTAGGGCTCATCGGCTCACACATCGAGCATACGAACGCAAGAGCGAAGGATCGAGTCGGCGCGCTCGTCGGCCTTTTGAAAGAAGGCTCCATCACCGCGTGCTACATAGAGGATGCCGACGTCAGGGGGGCAAGACGTGTCGGTGGACTCGTTGGAGAAAATGTCAATGGGACGATCGTCGATTGCTACGCGCATGTCAGTATCTACGGAGCCGATGATGTCGGTGGGCTTGTGGGCTACAATTCCGGCCATGTGAGCGCTTCTTTCTCGTTGGGAACCGTAACGGGTAGCGGATGGGGTATTGGAGGGGTGGCCGGGTCCAATAATCCGCAAGGCACCCTAATCCACTGCTATAGCAACGCTTCGATCCAGGGCAGAGAGAGAGTTGGTGGATTGGTTGGGGAAAACAGGAAAGGCACAATCATACAATGTTATAGTACCGGCTTTGTCAGTGGCGAGAAAGGCTATGTCGGCGGCCTGATCGGAGATAATTTGAATGGCTATGTCGAGGCCTCTTTCTGGGACATACAAACGAGCGGGAAGACAACGAGCGCCGGCGGCATTGGAAAGACGACAGACCAAATGCACAGAATCGGCACGTACCTTCAGGAGGGCTGGGATTTCGTCAATGAGACCGAAAACGGCATGGAAGATATCTGGTGGATCGATGAAGGAAACGACTACCCGCGGTTATGGTGGGAGCTACGCGAAGACGACATCCCGGCGAGCCCTTAGAACCGAAACGATCGTATCGAGTTGCTTAAGCTTCGAATTTTTCCCACGTTACTGATACAATATCCCCTCATGTGAGAGCAAAAGGTTGGATTTTCAATAATCCCTCATGTTACTCATCCACTGGGGCCAGTCTTGAGCTGCTGCACCGCCGGCCTTGGTCCAAGGGCCGTGAATATCGAACTGGCGATTCCAGTTGAATGTCCAAAGCTCCTTCAGATCGACCTTCCTCGCATTAAGATCCAGGAAAACGGTGTTGACGATGCCGTCGTGCCTGTTAAGGCACACCAGGTGCATTTCGTTCGGTAACTCGACAGCACCATCGTACGGGGGCGGACCTTGCGTGTGATTGGGCCAGGTATCCCAAACGGCACAGTCCAGAAATAACGGGATGTTGCCGGCCTTTTTTTGCTCGCGATTCCTCCAACACCTCTCGTCAGGACGGTCCCCGAGCCACTCATTCATGCCGTAACTGCCATAATCTGCACCCGGCTTGTCCTCGAAGTTCGTCCAGCCTCCTCCTCCAGTTTGCCATCGCCAGGCGCCGAAGGGAACCCTACCCCCATCGGTGTAGGGTTTCTTGGCCGAGGGGCATAAGGTCAGTGCGCCCCGATCGTGGTAATACGGCCGCAGTTTTTCGGGCCAGTCGCCGGAGGCGTCGGCGCCCGTTGGGAAGATGCCCTCGGACTCATCGAGGTACATATGCCAGCAATAGCTCCATTGCTTGATGTTCGACAGGCACGAGACGCTATGCGCCTGCTTCCTGACCCGTTGCAGCGATGGCATCAATATGGCCAGCAATAAGGCGATAATGGCGATCACGACCAATAGCTCGATTAATGTAAAGCCGCTTTCTTTACGCATGACGCTTCCCCTTCTCTTCCAAAGAGAAACAATGAGTTTCGCTGATATGTTTATCTGTGTCAATTATAACACAATCGATCGCGAAATCCAGTTTATTCTTATAATTTTATCTCTGAAATTGATGCCACTGATATGGATCATTTCAAGGAATTGCAGAAAGAACAGGAACCGCCAGGCCGGCAAGAGATGCGCTGTCATGTCATCAGCCAGCGCAGGTAAGGCCGATTCCTGTTCATCGGTGTACAGATTCATTTCACATATTCGTCAGCAAATTCAGAGCACGACTCCGTATGCCTCCGTGAAAGCACGTGCGGCGTAGGCGTCCCAAGCGTAGGCGAATCCTCGGTCACCCCAGGTCGCTCCCCAACTGTTGCGCACGATGAAGTAACTACTGGTGTATCCCACAAGTGCGACAGCGTGGCCGCCATACTTGTGGCCGGTAGGATACACTCGCAGGTGAGGATTTGCGCGGCTTGCATTCATCCAGGCGCGATCGCAATTCAGACGCGTGAGAATTGGCCCCACCCGGCAGATCCAGTATCGCCAGACACTCAGATTCCGGCCAAGATTGTAGAAAGCCCTGATTCGAAATCGAGCCGCCATCGAATAGAACGATGCAGAACTCCCCGTGTACAGTCCGCCCACCATTGGCAGATGCCTCTCCAGGACACAACCATACCTACGAGCTATTCGCAATGCGTATTTGGTCTGCGTGCCTGTGCTCTCGATGAAAGTCGTCGGGTAAGACGTAATATCATCGGTTTCTTTATTGGCCATCCAAATGAACCGCGGCGATGTTTCCTCGCTCCGGATCATCCCCGCCTTGTGATAGTGCCACCGTAGGACACTGTCTGCGGCCGCGAAGCCGACACAGGCGCCCGTGCGCCTCTGGTTTCGCACCCGCCACCAGGCTGCGCGTAGGTCACACCGTGGCGAGTATGACAGACTCGCCGATGCATCGCCGGCTTGTATGGCTGTGTCGATGGTCCAGTCAGCCTCCGGGCTGGCTGATGGGACGCAATTAAGGATACGCCCCTTGTAAACGTTGGTCTCGCACATGGTCAGGCCGGCTATGGCTGCCTCTCCGGGGGGGAGTGGAGTCTCCTCGCTGGGAAGCTGTTCTTCGACAGGCGGCTTGGCCTTTTTGGTCTTCTTCACTTTTTTACGTGCCATTGTATTACCTCCTTGTTTTTGAGTTCTATTAGGAATCTCGCTCGGTCGTCCGGGCGATATTGTCAAATAGAAGGCTCCAGGCGTACCGGCGGAGAACGAATGGAGACTGGATCGGGGCTGTCACGACGGCGGTGGAATCGACGATAACGCGCACTACGCATATTAATCACTGCACGCGGCGCGCATGAAAACACGTAATCCGCGCACCCTCTCACAAGGAGAGACATAATTAGGACTCCACAATACCAAAGAATTGCACCCACGATCTCCCGGCACATCTCACATAGCAGGCCGGATTTCACGATCGCCAAACAAATACCAATCTCAGAGGTTCCTTCCAAAAATTTTGTCTATATCCTACTACTCTCCGCCGAGCATTGTCTATTGTGGTGACTACGTATTTTTTTCTGGAGAAGAAGCCCCTGCAGTGCGGAGGGAGAGGAAAAAACACCTTTGATTAAGCGACGCAGGGGCTTGTAGGCTGTTCAGTAATCTTTAAAGTTACTCATCCACTCGGGCCAGTCTTCCGATCGAACGCCGCCGGCTCGGGTCCAGGGCCCCGCCGTGTCGAACTCGCAGTTCCACTTCAACGTCCACAATTCTTTGAGTCCTACGGCTCGGGTGGAAAAGTCGATGAAGACCGCATTGGAAAATCCATGGTGCCGGTTAAGACAGAGCATCTTCATCGCGTTGGTGCTCCAGCCGTCCACCTGGCCCTGGAATACCGGCGGCTCATCCGTATGATGCGGTCGCGTGTCCCACCAATAATCATCCAGGAACAACGGGATATTCCCGGCGCCTTTCATATCGCGTGTTCTCCAGTACCACTCGGCGGGCCTGCCCCCTTCGCGACCCGGCAGAGGATCGGTCACGCAGATATTGATGCCGTAACTGCCGTGATCGCCCAGCGAATTCGTCCAGGCCCCGAACGTTGCATCCCCCCCTTCGTCGCGAGGTTTCCTGGCCACCGGGCAGCAACAGAGGTCCGGATCGTCCAGGTAGTAGGGACGCAGCACGACCATCCAGCTATCATCGAAATACGCACTCTCGTTCCATCCTCGGTGGAAATGGCCGTTGTTGTCATCCGTGTATAGCGAGAAGTACAAAGCCCACTGACGCAGGTTCGACTGGCAGGCGACGGCCTGGGCCTGTTTTCGAACCCGTTGTAGTGAGGGCATCAAAATCGCCAACAACAGGGCAATGATGGCGATGACCACCAACAGCTCGATCAGTGTGAAGCCTCTCGATCTGTCCATAAGATCACTCCTCACTAATATTTCGGCATATCCCATTATATCCTTTCCGCACGTCGCGTGCAATGTTATCTCACTGAACAATAGCTGCAATTCTCCAGTAAATGTGGTATCGTAGCCGGATTATAATCAGGTTGTGCTAAGAAAATACTTTTAAGATATTGTTATTTATACGATGGCCGCGACGGTAATTACAGTCGAAAATATCAGCAAGAGCTTTGGCAATGTCCGGGCGGTGCGGCACTTAAGCTTCTCGGTTGAGGCCGGCCGTTGTTACGGTTTCCTTGGCCCGAACGGCGCTGGCAAGACCACCGCGATGAAAATCATCTACGGCAAGTGCATCAGGGACACAGACGGCGACAGCCGGGTGGATATCTTCGGGTACGATCCGGCGGACAACGAGCTGGCCATAAAATACCTGTCCGGCGTGGTCCAGCAGGAAGATAATCTGGATGACGAATTGAACGTCATACAGAATCTGATGGTTTACTCCCGGTTTTATAATATGCCGGTCCAAAGGGCCAGAGAGCGCATCGAATATTTGCTTGATTTCCTCGAGCTTTCTGAAAAAGCGGTTTCAAAAATCAGAGAGCTGTCCGGCGGGATGAAACGACGCCTCGTTATTGCACGGGCGCTTCTGAACTCCCCGAGACTGTTGATTCTTGACGAGCCCACGACCGGACTGGATCCGCAGGTGCGACACGTAATCTGGGACAAAATCCGTCAACTTCAAAGACAGCAGACGACGGTGTTGCTGACGACACACTACATGGAGGAAGCGTTTCAGCTTTGCGACCGTTTGCTCATTATGCATAAGGGCCGAAAAATCATGGAAGGCCGGCCGGATCGTCTGCTGGAGGAGAACATGGAAAAATTTGTCCTCGAAGTCCGCGACATCGAGGCCGCCGGACAAATCGACCAACGGTCGCTTCCGAGCCGAATCCGGGTGGACCCCTCCCGGGAGCTGATACGCTGTTATTGCGACGACATTGATGTTTTAAAAGACCTGGCGGACTCGCGTCTGAAGGCCGGCAACTATCTCATACGGCAGACCAATCTGGAAGACGTGTTCTTGAAAGCCACGGGGAGGCAGCTCAATGACAGACAATGACACCATGTTATATCCACCGCTCCATCGCAGGCTCTACGCCGTGTGGTTCCGCCATATGCGTGTCTACACGAGAAACCTGCTGAGCAACGGGCTCCCGCCGTTCCTGGAGCCGCTGATCTTTCTGGTGGGCATCGGTTTGGGTTTGGGCAAGTACATCACCGAACCTATGGGCGGCGTCGAATATATTGAGTATCTCGGATCGGGATTGCTCGTTACCACCGCCATGTTCACCGCTGCTTTCGAATGCAGCTACGGCACCTTTCTGCGCCTGGAGTTTGAGAAGGTTTATGATGGGATGCTCGCGGCGCCGATGACCGTCAACAATCTCATCGTCGGGGAAATGCTCTGGGCCGGATCGAAGGGCTTCTTCTTCTCGTTCGCCGTTTTGTGCATCCTCTCGGCGTTCAAGATCGTCGCTCTACCCTACGGTCTTCTCGCTCCGTTTATCGGCTTCCTGACCGGCGTGATGTTCAGTACGCTCTCGCTTTTCGTGACGTCCTTCGTCAAGACGATCAACCATTTTAGTTTCTACTTCACGGGCTTCATCTCGCCCATGTTTTTCTTCTCCGGCGTGGTCTTTCCCGTCGAGAATCTGCCGGCCGTTGTCCGGCCGTTCGCTGAGATTGTCCCCCTGACCCACTCGGTCCGGCTAGTCCGAGCCATATGTATTAATCACTACAGGTCTGTTTTGCTGTTCGACTTTCTTTACATCGTCGGTTTTATCCTGGTCGTGGGATTCCTCGCCATCAGAAGGCTCAGAACTCGATTGGTCAGTTGAAAATGAAGATAGCAAGCTATAACGCGAACTCATTGCGTGCCCGCTTGCCCATTGTGCTCCAGTGGCTCGCCGACAGTCAAACTGATGTGCTTTGCGTGCAGGAGACTAAGGTCCAGGACGTCGATTTCCCCACTGAGGCCTTTGACGAGATAGAGTACAACGTCGCATTCAAAGGCCAAAAAAGTTACAACGGTGTTGCGATAATCAGCAAGCATCCGATTGAACACGTCGAATATGGCCTGTCCGATGAACCCAAAGATGAGCCCCGCCTTATTAGGGGGGAAATCGCCGGCCTGACGATCGTCAATACCTACGTCCCGCAAGGCCACTCGCCGGACTCGGAAAAGTTTCAATACAAACTCCAGTGGTTCGCCCGCCTGCTCGATTACTTCCGGCGGAACTTCACGCCAGAGAACGCCGTGCTGTGGGTGGGCGATCTGAACATCGCGCCAACGCCCATCGACGTGTACGACCCGAAAACGTTGTTAGGGCACGTGTGCTTCCACCCGGCCGTGCACAAAGCTCTCAGTAATGTGATGGAATGGGGCTTTGTGGATGTATTTCGAAAGCACTGTGACAAACCGGGTGAATACACGTTCTGGGATTACCGGATGCCAAACGCTTTCGGTCGCAACCTCGGCTGGAGGCTCGACCACATCATGGCGACCGCTCCCTTAGCCGAAAAGAGTACCTCTTGCACTATCGCCAAAGACCTCCGCCGGGTCGAACGCCCCAGCGACCACGTTCCCATCCTCGCCGAGTTCAACTGGAAAGTATACACGTAAGGTCGGGCTCGCCCTACCGTTATTCTTCATGACAAGTATCCTAATAAGTGCTAAGCTAAAGCTTATGGACGTCGTTCTGGACGAGCTTAGCCCGCATTTCTCACCGCCCGGATTGAAAAAAGCTCCTTTTGCTGGTATAAGTTTTTCATTCAAAACAACTTGACCAAGCGAAAAGGAGCCTTTCGATGAAAACACAGTGTAACTCAGACGCGTTGCT
>Ga0272442_10002084_pt1 | contig 29432 bp, 31 predicted proteins | sample SSMForm2O_FD_200262 | JGI IMG/M metagenome (GOLD analysis project Ga0272442, IMG submission 200262) | Marine sediment archaeal communities from Little Sippewissett salt marsh, Falmouth, MA, United States - SSM-Form-2O | ecosystem: Environmental > Aquatic > Marine > Wetlands > Sediment ...
TTTTTATCCGACTCGCCCCGTGATTTTCTTCCCATTACCTGCAGTCTGGCTTGTATGCCGTATCGCGGGCATTGTTTTCCGAAACAAAAGAGAATGGATTCATTCCTGTTATGATAAACTGGCAGCCGATCTGATATATAACAACGAAAAAATGTTAGTGACCGGTTTCACTCCTTTTTATAATCTTGAAAATGTTTTTTGATGGATGGCTGATTATGATTCGATTCAGAGCAGAAAAAAATCTTTTTGATAAGATTGTGAAACGTACGTTCGATTTGATCCTGGCACTTTTGCTCGTTCCTTTTTTGAGTATCCCGATTTTTATCGTTATGTTTTTTGTGAAAAAGACATCTCCAGGATCAGTTTTATATTGGTCCAATAGAGTCGGGATCAAAAACGGGATATTCCGAATGCCCAAATTTCGGACGATGCGGAGTGACACGCCAGCCGTCGCAACGCATCTGTTGGAAAATCCCGACGCATACCTGACCTCCATCGGATCTTTCCTCCGTCGGTTCAGCCTGGATGAGCTTCCGCAGATCTACAGTGTGCTGAAGGGCGATATCAGTTTTGTTGGGCCCCGTCCGGCACTGTTTAATCAGGATGATCTCATTGCTCTTCGAACCGAAAAGAGGATCCATAGGCTGATTCCGGGAATCACGGGATGGGCGCAGATAAATGGTCGCGATGAACTTCCGATCCCGGTGAAGGTCGGGTACGACGAGTATTATTTGCATCATAAATCGTTGGCCTTTGACCTTAAGATTTTGTGGCTCACATTTGCCAAGGTGCTGCAGCGGGAAGGGGTGTCACACTGACTATGATTTATCAACAACTGAAAAACCCCAAATTCTATATGATGATTGGCTGTGACATTGTCATTTTTGCCATGGCGCATGTGTTGGCGTATCTGTGCCGTTTCGAGTTTGTGTTGGATCAATCATATTTCCATCAGATACAGTCGACACTGCTATGGCTGATTCCCCTCAAAGTATTTGTATTTTTTGTCTTTGGCCTCTATCGGGGGATGTGGCGCTATACGGGGATCAGGGACTTTTGGAACCTGGGCCAGGCCACGCTGCTGTCCATGCTGCTGGCAATGGCTGTAGTGTTATATCTGTATCGCTTTATCGGGTATCCCCGGGCGGTATTCTTCATGGACGGGGTCTTTACTTTCCTGGTGTGCGGCAGTCTGCGGGTCTTCATTCGTTTTTATTACCTGCAGCGAAATAGCGGAAGCCCCGGTCGGATATTTTCGCCGGAGAGAAGAAGCGGTAAAAAGCGTTTGCTTATTGTTGGAGCTGGTAGAGCCGGCGAACAGGTGCTGCGCGAGATTCAAGGAAATCCGGACATCAAGTTCGAGCCTGTAGGATTCTTTGATGACGATCGGGGCAAGCAGGGGAAAACCATTCACGGCGTTCCCGTTTTGGGTTCGATAGATAAAATTAGTGCTTCGCCGGTTTTGTTTGATGAGATCCTCATCACCATCCCTGCGGCCAAGGGAAATGAGATGCGGCGCATTGTCGATCTGTGTGAAAAGACCGGGAAACGAATTCGGACAGTTCCCGGGATCGGGGAACTTATCGCAGGGAGTGTATCGGTAAAAGAGATCCGTGATGTAACATTGGGAGATCTCCTTGGTCGGGAGGAGGTCCATCTTGAAGAGGAAAAGATCCGGGAATATCTGAAAGACAAGCGGGTTATGGTCACCGGTGCGGGGGGGTCCATCGGGTCGGAGCTGGTCCGGCAGGTGTGTCGCTACCAGCCGGAGGCCGTTGCCATCCTCGATTTCAGCGAGTATAACCTCTTCCGGGTCGAAATGGAATGCCGGCAAAAATTTGGTTTTATCGCAATATCAAGTTATTTGACGGACATACGGCGCAAAAAGATCATGACACAGGTGGTAGGGGAATTCAAGCCGGATGTAATTTTTCACGCGGCGGCGTATAAGCATGTGCCTATTCAGGAAACGTATCCCTGGGAAGCGGTGCGCAACAATGTCCTCGGCACACGCAATATGGTAGAACTTGCCAGGGAACATAACGTCAAGCGCTTTGTGATGGTGTCCACGGACAAAGCCGTGCGTCCGACCAACGTCATGGGGGCAACGAAACGCTTGGCGGAGATGCTGACGATCAGTATGAATGGAAGTGCTGACCAACCCTTTATGGCAGTGCGGTTCGGGAATGTAATCGGCAGCTCCGGGTCGGCATTTCCCCTGTTTCAGGAACAGATTGCCCGCGGTGGACCGGTGACGGTAACGCATCCCGAAATAACCCGGTTCTTTATGACGATTCCCGAGGCGGCCCAACTGATCCTTCAAGCCGGGGCAATGGGGACGGGAGGTGAGATCTTCATCCTCGATATGGGCAAACCGATAAAAATTCTCGATATGGTGAATGATCTCATTCGCCTCAGCGGTTTTGAACCGGGCCGCGATATTCCGATTCAGTTTATCGGTCTCAGGCCGGGAGAAAAGCTCTATGAAGAGCTGATCACCGAAGGCGAAGGGATCGTCCCAACGCATCACAAGCAAATCCTTGTTTTGCGTGGGAATTCATATAAAGCTCGCAAGCTGTACGCCCAGATTGAGGATTTGCTCGATGTGACGAAGACCTATGATGCCGTGGCACTAAAAAAGAAGCTTCACGAGCTTGTCCCGGAATATACGCCGCAGTTGTGACGACAATCGTGGCGAGTGCGCGACGATATTTCTCCTGCAGTATTTTGAAACAACGAATTGTAAATTCAGGAGATCAAGCCATGTCAGGTATGTTCTATAGCTTCTGTAAATAAAAGACAAAAGGGGTGTGAATTGTCTCTAAAATAGAGATAGAGTGATTTTAATGCAAAACATCATTACGCAACTCACTGATGATTTTCATGAACGGGAATTGCTGAACCGGTATCTCGAAATAAGAGAATATTTGAAGTAAAGGGCCAGGTGGATGTTGTCATAGGGATGATGAAATCATCATAGAGGATACGATAAATGTAATTTCAGCTTGGAAAAGGCTATTAGTTTAGAAGGATTAGAGCCTAGTTGTTTATATTGATTAATGCCTCTTATTAAAGATGGATACGCATTTGCTAAATTCGTTCTCATACTATATAACTGAAAAAATCATTATATATCGATATGTGGGAGGTTTGACGCGTATTTTTATTCAGCTGCCTCTGTTGAGAGTTGTGTAAAGATCTCAATATATGCTTAGAATCTGTATATGCCGTATCATACAGTGTGGCACGACGTACATAATCTATGACCCATTGTCGTACCAACCAACTTTAGGAGGAATGTATGAGAAAGTATAGGAGAATTCTGGCAGTAGTGTTTGTTGTCGCGTTTCTGGTTGCTCTGGTGCCGACCGCATGGGCTGCACAGGAGGCAATCAATATCAACAAGGCCACCGTGAAGGAACTGGTGACCCTCAAGGGTATCGGAACCAAAACGGCGGAACGGATCATGCAGTACCGTAGCGACCACGGTCCATTCGCGAAAGCGGAAGATATAATGAACGTCAAGGGAGTTGGCCAAAAAACCTATGATCAGAATAAAGACCGGATTACGGTAAAATAACGGAGGACTAACTGGTTCCGGTAATGAGTCATAGATTATTGTGCCAACAACTTGATTGATGTGGGTTCATTCGTGTGATTATCCTTCCGTAGGGTGTCGACGCTCCAATACGGATGAAAAGGCCGCAATGGTTACTCGCGCCGGTATTGTGAAAGTGCAACACCGGCCCGGTGCAGGGCGTCATCCTGAGAGTATGAGTATAATCAGATAATTAGGATGCCATTGTAAATCTTTTAAAAGTTGTTTGACTTACAAAAATCTTTATGTTATGAGCCGCATGGTTAATGGGTGAAAAGGAAAGACGACGAAAACTGATCTTTCAGATGGCCTATGCCAGTACACTTGGTATAGGTCTGGTTGTGACGATTTTCGGGTGTCTGTATATCGGAATACTTATCGATAGAAAATTTGGAACGGGGAACATATTCACGTCCGTATTTCTGGTCTTGGGTGTGTTGGCGGGGTTTCGGAATTTCTACGTGTTCATAAAGAAGTATCTGATGAATGACACCGGAGTGAAAGACAGGGAACAGCAGAATGGGGCAGATAGCAAAAACCGCACTTCAGAAGAAGATTGAGTGTGTAAACTGGGTGGTTCTGGGGGCGGTGACGGTAGTAAGTTTCATTTTTTTCCCCGCGCGGTATACCCTCGGTATCCTGTGTGGCGGTCTTATAAGTATTCTAAATTATTACTGGCTTGCGAAGGACGTTGCCGCGCTTTTGCAACGGTTTTCCGGCAGCAATGGGCCGAATAAACCGAAGCGCTTTATATTGCTGCGATATTGCGGAAGGCTGGTCGTAACGGGAGGCGTCCTTTTTATAGTAATAACCCGTATTCCTGTAAGTGTAATTGGGTTATTTCTCGGTCTTTCGGTGGTGGTGGTAAGCTTTGTGCTTACTGTGGTGATTGAGAATGTCAAAAATCCCCTAAGGAGGTTCAAAGAGAAAGATGCATCCTTTGTTACTTTTAGATAATCAGTATTTCCCCCCGCATGTGACATATACGTGGTTTATTATGTTGATATTGTTAATTTTTTCTTTTATTGCGACGCGTCGGCTCGAGATTTATCCGGGCAAGTTGCAAAACTTTGCCGAAGTGCTTGTTGATGGAATTCGAAATCTTGTCACCGAGAATATGGGTCCGGTGGGGATGAATTTCTACCCGCTCATGGCGACCATCGTCATCTTTATCCTGTTCTCCAATCTCCTGGGATTGGTACCGGGGTTCGATTCACCGACGGCGAACCTCAATACGAATCTGGCCATGGCACTGATCATATTTGTTCTGACGCATATCATGGGCATCAAGGTGCACGGATTCCACTATATCAAGCAGTTCCTGGGACCGATTTGGTGGATGTCTCCCTTCATGCTGCTGATTGAGCTTCTGAGTCATCTGTTCCGTCCCATTACGCTGTCCGTGCGACTTTTCGGAAACATGATGGGCGGTCACATCCTGCTGGCGGTCGTGATTCTTCTGGTTCCGTTCCTCGTGCCGGTTCCGGTGTTTGCGCTGAAGCTTTTGGTTTGTGTGATTCAGACCCTGGTCTTTGTCATGCTGTCCATGATTTATATCGTGCTGGCGATGGAGGAGCACTGATATAAGGCGCAAGTAGTTGATTATTCGGGGTTAAAGCTTGTGAGAGTTTTAACCCCTTTTTTATGTGCGTCCACTGATTGAATGTGGCCTTGGGTGAAAACCCTTGATGTGATCGTCAAGGTGTGATAGTTCATGTACAGTGAAAAATGTGTTTGATACCGTCAGCTTAAAGGGGGGGGAGAATGAGCGATAATGAACGTGATGAGATACATCGGGCGGCTGACACAGAGAATGATTCCGAAACACCGGCCTTCGAAGGGCCTGGCACGGAACATGTGCATGACGGAGAGCATGAGGCATTGATGACAGACGGAAAAAAGATACAAAGAGATGACATTATTTATGAACTGACCGACGTGGTTGAAACACCACCCGGAGACGCGGGCAGTGACTATATCCTGAATGATGAAATAGTGAAAAAGATTTCTGAAATTTCAGAACGTATTGCCCGGGAAATGTTTCCGAAGATTGCTGAAAAAATTATTCGGGAAGAGATAGAAAAATTGAAGCAGGATGTGGATGAAGAATAGGAGGTCTGCCTTGAAGAGGGTATTCGGTATGTGCGTTGCAGTGGCGTTGTTCTGTCTACTTTTGAGTCCGATTTCGGGATTGGCACAACAGGACATGAATTCCCGAATCATCGAAGCAGATGGTGCGGGTGTCGTCATCAATGATGACCTTGCGTTGGCCCGCGACAATGCAATCAATGATTCTTTGCGAAAGGCCGTTGAACAGGCGGTTGGTACCGTGATCTCTTCGGAAACGATCGTGCAAAACTATGAGGTGATCAACGATAGAATTTATGCCCGGTCACAGGGGTATGTTCAGAATTATACGCTTCTGAAAGAAAACGTCAGCGACAGCCTTTACCGGGTACAGGTTCGTGCCACTGTTGCCCTGGGTACCATCAAAGACGATCTTCGTGCACTGGGGCTGCTGATGGCAAGAAAAGGCATGCCGCGAATCATGGTTCTGATGGCCGAGCAGAACGTCGGCCAGGCTCGTCCGAGTTACTTCTGGCAGGCCGTTGATCTTTCAGTATCGGAGAACGTAATTCAAATGAATTTTTTGAAGGACGGGTTTACCTTTGTGGATCGCGCGACCCTGGAAGGTAAGATCAAGAATATCACCATACGTGGTAATGAAATGAGCAACAGCGCCGCTATCCGCCTTGGCAAAGAGGTTGATGCGGAACTGGTGATCGTCGGTAAAGCCTTTGCGAAATATGCCGGAAATATCGCCGGTACAACCATGAAATCGCTGCAGTCGGATGTAACGGCGCGTGTTATCAGAACTGATAACGGCGTGGTGATCGCATCGGCGATGGAACATGGTGCTGCCGTGCATATTGACGATATCACCGGCGGGTCGGAGGCCATCAAAAAGGCATCGGAGAAGCTGGCTGAAAATTTAAAGGTTCAGATTATCGACAAGTGGCAGGCCGAGGTGAGCTCGACGGGACTGATATCTTTGACTGTTCGCCACATTACAAGTTATGCCGATTTCATGACACTGAAAGGGGTATTGAAAAGTGAAGTGCGGGGGGTCAAGAATCTGTACCTGAGAAAGATGGAAGCGGGTATTGCAAAAATGGATGTTGAAATTGAAGGCAGTGCAATGACCCTTGCAGACAGACTGGCGGTAAAGAAATTCAAAGGTTTTTCGCTCGATATCACCAATGTGAGTCAAAATAGCCTGGAAGCGAATGTTGTCAAGTAGTTCACGGTCATGGTGCGCCGCGCGAGACGGATGAGTGATTCGAAATATGAACCGGTGAGGTGAACGTGTTGCAATGTAAATTACGAACCATAGTAAGTTTTCTGATAGTGATGGGCATGTTCTTGGGATGCGGTTCGACCGTGTCTCAGACGGTCGTCCCTGATTTTGACGTAGCGGGTATACGTCTCGTGGCCGTTATGCCCGTCAGCAATAAAACGAACGATGCACAGGCTGCAGCGGTGTTGCGGGCGGCCCTTGTGGAGGAGTTACATTTCAAAGGGTATCCTAAGATACCGGCCGCGGTGATTGACGAGAAGCTGTCCGGCATTTACGGCACTGCCGTTGCTGCCTCGGACAAAACGATTCCCCCGACGGTGGTCGGTGAAGCGGTGGGGGTGGATACCGTTTTGTATTGCACCCTTAACGAGTGGAAAACGTCATATCTCTTTTTCTATGCACCGACGACCGTGTCTGCCTCGTTCGAACTGCGGGATGGAACCACCGGAGAAACAATCTGGTGTGCCGATTCCAGGGTGGTCAAACGAAATTATGATTTCACAGAGAAAGGCCTTGAGATGAAGTCGTGCCAGTCATGTGAGTTGGCTGTGCAGGAGATTGTCGACAAGGCCATATCGACGTTTCCCAACGGGCCGGAATACTTGGGTTCATCGGCCCGGAAAAAGCGTTTCCTGGGATTATGGTAAACGCCGCTATCATGGTGTCTGAGGGACGAATCGCCGGGTAACGGTGCACAACGCTTACGGAGTGGAACTATATGAAATTCAAGACAATTTGCATGCTGATAGGTATTCTGGTGTTGTATTCGGTGCAGGATGTGGGTGCCCGTCGGCCAATGGCGGTCAAGGTCGGAAAGGGCGACACCCGGGTGACGTGTCTTGAGGGTACCGCCCAGGTGCTGGCCAGGGGCGAAACTGCGTGGTCTCCGCTGCAGCTCAATGATTCGCTGTACGATGGTGATACGATTAAGACGGGTGCCGAGTCACGCATGGAAATAATGTTGCCCGACAGTTCGCGATTACGTTTTGCCGACATGTCTCATTTCAGGATCGTGCAGATCGAGGTTTGCAAAGACTCGCAGAGCCGTAATGTCAGGGTTAACCTTGTCCTGGGAAAAACATGGGCCAATGTGAGTAAGACTCTGGGAGTCAAATCGAACTTTGAGCTTTCAAGTGAAAACGCGGTTGCCGGTGTCAGGGGTACCGTGTACAGAATGAATGTGTACGACGATCAGTCAGCGCTGGTCAGGGTGTACGATGGTGAGGTGGCCGTGTCCGGTGGTGTGGCGGAGGCAGAGGCAGAGGTCGGGAAATCCGTTCCGATGTATACGACACCGCATAAGGTAGAGGGGCCGACACCGGTGCCCGGTCCGAGAAAGGTCACCATGGAGGAATGGACCTACATTATCAGGTCCATGCAACAGATCAGAATCGGGGCGGATGGCGTTGCCCAGGCTCCGAGAGGCTTTACCGAAGAAGAAGATCGGAGTGACTGGGTCGACTGGAACAAAAAACTCGATGTCTCCCTGGATTCGACCAGTGAGGCGGAAAGGCAGTCATAAGACCGTGACAACGGTAAGACAGGCAAACTGCTTCTTTCTCACATGTCGCCATGAATATTCCTAATCTATTAACCCTGTGCAGGATTATTCTGGTACCGGTGTTCGTTATCTTTTTGATAGACGGTGCGTTCGGCAAGGCACTGGTGGTGTTTCTCGCGGCATCGATTACCGATGGCCTTGACGGATTTCTGGCGCGAGTGCTGAAGCAGAAGACCATCCTCGGTGCGTATATGGATCCGCTGGCCGACAAGGCCTTGGTGATAACCTCGTTTGTCACCCTGTCGGTTTTGGATGCCATACCGAGTTGGCTTGCCGTAATCGTGATCAGCAGAGACTTTGTCATTCTGTTTGGAATTTGTGTTCTTTCACTCATGTCGATTCCTTTTGAGGTCCGTCCTGCATTTGTGAGCAAAATTACAACGGTCTTTCAGTTCCTCACGGTATTCTTTGTGCTTGCGTTTGAGGTGGTGCCGAAACATCATGATGCGAGTGTCATGTTTCTGCTGTACTGGGGGACAGCTTTTTTGACGATTGTCTCAGGATTCACATATATAAAAAGGGGCATCGAACTGATCAATCATTCTCATTAACGAGACCCGCAAATACCCTGCAAGAACAGGGTTGCACACATATTAAAATTGCGAGAGACATGATAAATTTTCTTGACATAAAAGAGTTTTATTGTTATTCGACTTCGGTGTTTCACACACAGCGAGAATCACATAGGCACGTAGCTCAGGGGGAGAGCATCACCTTGACGCGGTGGGGGTCCAGGGTTCAAATCCCTGCGTGCCTACCATTTGAATACTAATGATTATCTTGATATGGAAGGGCATCACGATGAAATTAAACGATGATGCCCTTTCTTTAATCATGGGCAGGAATTGTCTCCCGGGGTTGCGTTTCGGAGAACAAATCAGTGGCCTGGGTGTGCATCGCATCCTTAATGAGATATTCTAATTGACCAATTGGGAATGGCATCATGAAAGAAATTACAGTTACATTGCCGGATGGTTCGTCTGTTGTTGAGAATGAAGGAACGTCTGTAAAAGATATTATCGCGTCCTGGAAGGGTGAAGTTCTGAAAACGGCTGTCGTTGCCAGGGTGAACGGAACGCTCGTCGATCTGGCGACGCCCCTGGAAGAGGATGCCGCCATTGATGTTATTGACCTGCACTCAAGCGAGGGCTTGATGGTACTGCGACACAGTATTTCGCATATCATGGCCGAGGCGGTGCAGAATCTATTTGATGGTGTCAAGGTTACCATCGGTCCTTCCATCGAGGACGGGTTCTATTACGATTTTGATTACGAAAATACGTTCACGCCGGAAGATCTAGAGAAGATAGAATCGAAGATGGACGAGATCGTTGCCGCTGACCTTCCCTTTTCGAGAGAAGTCGTGTCGCGTAGCGAGGCGATTACCCTGTTCGAAGAACGGGGGGAGCCCTATAAGGTTGAACTTATCAACGACCTGCCGGACGATGTGACGACCGTCAGTCTTTACCGCCAGGGTAATTTCGTCGATTTATGCCGCGGGCCGCACGTCCCGTCGACCGGGTTTATCAAGGCGTTCAAACTCCTCAACGTCGCCGGGGCATACTGGCGGGGTGATGAGCATAATAAAATGCTCCAGCGGATATACGGGACCGGCTTCGCCGAGAAGGAAGCGCTGGAAGACTATCTGCACATGATTGAAGAGGCCCGGAAGAGAGATCACCGGCGCTTGGGAAAAGAGCTCGATCTCTTTCAAGTGAACGAAGAACTCGGGGCGGGACTGATCATTTTCCATCCCAAAGGCGCCCTGTTGCGAACCCTTATCGAAGACTGGGAGAAAAAGGAACACTATAAGCGGGGATACGATATTGTTGTCGGACCGCAGATTTTGAAAGGTGATCTCTGGAAAAAGTCGGGCCATTTCGATCATTACCGCGAAAATATGTACTTTACGCAGGTGGAAGACCAGCTCTACGGGATCAAGCCGATGAACTGTCTGGCCCATATGCTTATTTATAAATCAAAGATAAGAAGCTACCGGGATCTGCCGCTGAGATATTTTGAGTTGGGTACCGTCCATCGGCATGAAAAGACAGGTGTGCTGCATGGCCTCCTGCGGGTTCGGCAGTTTACGCAGGATGATGCGCACATCCTTTGCACCCCAGAACAGTTGAATGATGAGATCCGGGCAATCGCAAACTTCGTCGATGATGCCATGAAGATATTCGGCTTCGAGTACGAGGTCGAGTTGAGTACACGCCCCGACGACTCGATCGGTTCCGATGAAGACTGGGAATTGGCGACACGTGCACTTGAACGTGCCCTTAAAGACAATAATATGGTATATGATATCAATGAAGGTGACGGGGCCTTCTACGGACCAAAAATAGATTTCAAGCTGAAGGATGTCTTGAAAAGGAGATGGCAGTGTGCCACGATTCAGTGTGATTTCACGTTGCCGGAGAGATTTGACCTTTCGTATATCGGGCCTGACGGTGAGAAGCACCGGCCCGTCATGCTGCACCGGGTGATCCTGGGGTCAATCGAGAGATTCATCGGGGTATTGATAGAACAGTATGCCGGCGCGTTTCCGGTCTGGCTTGCGCCGGTTCAGGCATCCATCCTGACCGTCACGGACAGACATATTCCGTACGGCGAAGAGGTCTACAAACAACTTCTGGATGCCGATATTCGTGTAGAGCGTGATTTCAGAAATGAGAAGCTGGGGTATAAGATCAGGGAAGGGCAGGTGCAGAAGGTCCCCTACATGCTCGTAATCGGCGACAAGGAAGTTGAGGCCCGCACCGTGGCACCGCGTCAGCGGGACGGGAAAAATCTTGGTCCCATGAGTATCGATGCATTTGTGTCTCTTGTGAGAGATAAATGCGCACAATATGAATAAGGAGTATTGTCTCTTTAACGTCTGAGGCCTTTATCTGAAAGTCTGAAATTTGACAAAGTCGTATAAAGTCACATTTCAGATGGCAGGGTAAAAAGCTTCAAATTCGGGGCACGTAAATCCTGAGGAGTGAGGCGTACTACTGTACGGCGCCGTGACAAGGGATGCAGCGTAACGCAGAAATTGGACTTTTTACGAAGCCACCAAAGTGACAGTGTCGATGCAAAATAAGGAGGTGACATATAGCTAAGCAATACAAAATCAACAGAGAAATACGGGCAGACAAGGTCAGAATTATTGATGCTGAGGGCAATCAATTGGGGATCATGACATTCCAGGATGCACTGGCCGAGGCACAGAAGACGGGGTATGATCTCGTCGAGGTGGCACCCAACTCGACTCCGCCGGTCTGTCGCATTATGGATTATGGAAAATACAGGTACCAGCAGAGCAAAAAGCAACATCAGGCCAAAAAGACTCAGACAACGGTACAGATCAAAGAGATCAGATTAAGGCCCAAGACCGAAGAGCACGACAAGCAGGTCAAGCTCAAGCATATCAAGCGGTTCCTCGAGCAGAATAACAAGGTTAAGATAACCATGATGTTCAGGGGTAGAGAGATCATATACGCTGATCGGGGTACAAAGGTCATGGAAGAGATAAAGAATGAACTGGAAGGTACATGCACCATCGATAAAGAGCCGAAGCTCGAAGGTCGGAATATGGTAATGATTGTATCTCCGAAGAAATTACGATAAAGAGGTGATGTGATGCCGAAACTAAAATCTCACCGAGGAGCGGCAAAGCGTTTCAGCCTTACGGGAACGGGAAAGATCAAACGCAGTAAGGCGTATGCAAGCCATATTCTCACGAAAAAAACAAGAAAAAGAAAAAGAAGTCTGCGTAAGACGGGCGTCCTGCACAAACGGGATACGACAGGGATCAAGAAATTAATGCCCTATGTCTAGGCCTTAGAAGATCGCGCATCGATTTTCTTTCCGTGCGGAACGATGTCCTGCGTATCAAGCAGGCCGTCAGGAAACAATGTCAAATAATCAGAAGTTGGGAGAATAAAAAGAGATGGCAAGGGTAAAACGAAGTGTGCATGCCAGAAAAAAGAGAAGAAAAATTCTCAAGCTGGCAAAAGGATATTTTGGGGCGAGAAAACGATTATACCGGCTCGCGACAGAATCTGTCGAGAGGGCGATGACATTCGCATACCGCGACAGAAAGGTCCGCAAAAGGGATTTCAGGAAATTGTGGATAGCCCGTATCAACGCCGCCGCCCGGGCCGAGGGTATCACCTACAGCAAATTCATGGATGGTATCAAAAAGGCGGAGGTACAACTGGACAGAAAGATCCTTGCTGATCTTGCCGTGAATGATCCGCAGGGGTTTGCGACATTAGTAAGCATTGTCAAAGGTGAGCAGACTGTATGAAAAAGGGGCTCGAAGAGCTTAAGGCACAGGCGGATGCAGAGCTCGATTCTGCAAAGAGTAAAGATGAAATTCTGACCATACGGACAAAGTATCTCGGACGTAAAGGACTTCTCACACAATTCCTGCGGAAATTAAAGGATGTTCCTCCTGAAGAAAGACCCGCCGTCGGACAATTGTCTAACGTTATCAAATCGTCGCTTTCCGAGAAAATCGAAGACGCGTTGCGTACCATCGACTCCGTTGGCAAAGATACGGCTCTCCGCGCGGAGGCGATCGATGTGACGCTGCCCGGACGGGGAACCACATACGGCAAAGTCCACCCCATCACGAAAGTATCGCAAGAGATATGCGAAGTCTTCGGGAACCTCGGATTTACGGTGGTGGAAGGTCCCGAGGTAGAGTTCGACTATTATAATTTCGAAGCCCTGAATATTCCCAAGGATCACCCCGCCCGCGATATGCAGGATACATTTTATGTAGAGGATGATATCGTCCTTCGGACTCATACCTCGCCGGTGCAGGTCAGAATAATGGAGAAACAACAGCCTCCCGTACGGATCATATCGCCCGGAAAGGTCTATCGGCCAGACTCCGACGTATCCCACACCCCCATGTTTCACCAGATCGAGGGGCTGTTGGTCGATAAAGGAATTACCTTCGGCGATCTGAAAGGTGTGCTGACATATTTTGTGCATGAGATATTCGGCAAGGAAACGGCCCTCCGCTTCAGGCCTAGTTTCTTCCCCTTTACCGAACCGAGTGCCGAAGTTGATATCCAGTGTGTCATGTGCCACGGTGCCGGATGCAGGGTCTGTGCGCAGACCGGCTGGCTGGAGATTCTGGGGTCCGGCATGGTTGATCCTGAAGTGTATAAAGTCGTGGGGTACGATCCGGATTCCGTGTCGGGATTCGCGTTTGGGCTGGGGGTGGAAAGAATTGCCATGCTCAAGTATGGAATCTCGGACATTCGCATGTTTTATGAAAACGATCAAAGGTTCTTGAAACAGTTTTAGGAGATCGTAAGGTATATGCAAGTAAGTCTCAGATGGTTACGTGATTACGTTGATATAACTATGAGCCCGGAAGAACTTGCCGATAAGCTGACAATGGCGGGTCTTGAGGTTGATGCCATAACCGAGGTGAGCCCCGGTTTTTCGGATGTTGTCGTCGCGAAAATCCTCGCGATGTCGCCCCATCCCAAATCCGACAAACTCTGGCTGTGTCAAGTTACGACGGGGGAGCACACCGTTCCCGTGGTGTGCGGTGCCCCGAATATGAAGCCGGGTGATGTTGTTCCTTTGGCAAAAGTCGGTGCGACAATACCGGGCGGATACACGATCAAGAGTTCCAGGCTGCGTGGAGAATTGTCCGAAGGAATGTTGTGCTCTGATGAAGAACTCGGCATTGGTGAAGATGCCACGGGCCTTATGATTCTTCCCGACACCCTTCCTCTTGGAGAAGACCTGGCCAAAGCTCTCGATCTGATGGATGTCACATTTGATATTGGCGTGACCCCGAACCGGGCGGACTGTTTGAGCATCATCGGGATTGCCCGCGAAATTGCGGCAATTACGGGCCAGAAGCTTCGCTATCCGACGATCGAATTTAGCGAAGGCAATGAGGATATCAGGAACCTCACGTCGGTTCAGATCCTGAATTCCGATTTGTGTCCGAGATACACATGTCGGATGATCAAAAACGTGACAATTAAACCGTCCCCGAGCTGGATGCGGCTGCGATTGGAGGCAGTCGGCCTCAGGGCAATCAATAATGCCGTCGATGTGACGAATTTTGTCATGATGGAGTTCGGGCAACCGTTGCATGCGTTCGATTTCAGATACCTGGAAGAGGGACGCATTGTTGTCAGAGGGTCGGAGGAAGGTGAAGAATTTATATCCCTCGACGGGAAGTCACGGATATTGACTGCCGATACCCTGATGATCTGCGACGGAGTCAAACCGGTTGCTGTTGCCGGGATTATGGGTGGCCTAAATTCGGAGGTCGTAGATGATACCGATACGGTTCTGCTTGAGAGTGCGTATTTTAAGCCATCCTCTATCAGAAAATCATCGCGACGGCTCGGAATGGGGACTGATGCGGCCTTTCGTTTCGAACGGGGCATCGATCCCGACGGTGTGCTGCGCGCACTTGACCGGGCGGCCCAATTGCTGGCGGAACTTTCCGGTGGGACGATCGTGCGGGAATGCGTTGATGAATATCCGCGTAAGATAGCTACGGCCCGCAACATTCCGCTTCGTGTCCATGCAGTGAATGAGATCCTCGGTACGACCATCACCGGCAGCGAGATGAAAACCATACTCGAGGGCCTTGAGATGGATGTAGAAGAGGGAAGCGAGGGAATCTATTCCGTTACTCCTCCCAGTTTCAGGGTGGACATTGCGCGAGAGATCGATCTCACCGAAGAGGTATCGAGACTTTACGGGTATGATAATATTGCGCTTTCGCTGCCCGTTATTCCCGCAGGATCCGATGTGAAAAGCGCCAAAGAGAAACTGACCGACTGGGTCAAAACCATATTGAACGGGTATGGCTATTCAGAAGTGATTAATTACAGTTTCACCTCACCGGAGTCGGCCGTTATGCTCGGGTTTGGGGAGGACGATGCAGCACGCAGCTTTGTAAGGATCAGGAATCCGTTGACAGAGGATTCGTCGGTGATGCGCACGGGGCTGGTATACGGCCTCCTTGAAACAATGCGTAAAAATGTCAATGTCGGCAATACCGACCTGAAGATATTCGAAACGGGCAAAGTATTTATTAGTCGTAACGAGGGTGAACTTCCGATCGAAACGGAACGGTTGGCCCTGCTTCTTACCGGCAGGCGATACGATGACCTCTGGCATTTCAAGGAAGTGGAAGCGGATTTTTTTGATCTGAAGGGTTGTATTGAAAACCTGCTTCATGCACTGGGAATCCACGAGCAGCGCTTCACGACGGATGTTGATGTGACGTTTCTCCACCCGGGACGATCGTGCAGCGTCATGGCGGGTACCCGGCGGCTGGGCATATTGGGCGAGTTGCATCCCGATGTACGCACGACAATGGATATAGAGCCCCGCGTAATTGTGTGCGAACTCGAACTTCCCGCACTGCTGGAGCTTGTGACGGACAATGTTATCTACCGGGAAATTCCGCGTGTACCCGCGGTATCACGGGATGTCGCCTTTGTTGTTGCCAAAGAGGTGACGAGTGAAATGATCCTATCGCCTGCACTGCAAAAAAGTGAAGAATTGCTTGAAACTATTGATGTTTTTGATGTATATGAAGGTAAGGGGGTTCCGGAAGGCATGAAGAGCATCGCGGTACGGTTTACCTACCGTTCATCCAAAAGGACGCTTACCGATACCGAGGTGAGTGAGGTTCACGATACTCTCGTGAAAACCATAGTCCAGGCAACGGGTGCTAAAATCAGGGGGGTAGAAATATAACATGCAGACGATGACAAAGAACGATATCATTCAGAGTATCCATAAGAATCTGGGATATTCAAAAAAGGATTCTGCGCAACTGGTTGAAAATATCTTTGAAATCATTAAGGAAAATCTAGCACGGGGTGAAAAGATAAAGATTTCCGGGTTTGGCAGTTTTACGGTCAAGGAAAAACAGGCTCAGAAGGGGCGGAATCCTCAAACCGGAGACGAAATAGAAATCGGGGCACGGAGAGTACTTACATTCAAACCCTCGCAGGTATTGCGAAAGGCGCTGAATGATTAGTAGTCGTGGGCGCTTTCGGAGAAAGGGCTGACTAATGAGTGTGGAGATTCCCGATAAACTGTACTACCGTATCGGTGAAGTCGGTAGAATTCTTGGCGTTGAGCCTTACGTGATCAGGTATTGGGAATCCGAATTCAAGACCGTCAGACCGATTCGAACCAAATCGGATCAGCGCCTCTATCGCAGGCAGGACGTTGAAGAACTCGTCACAATCAAAACCCTCCTGTATGAAGATATGTTTACGATTGCCGGGGCAAAAAAGCGATTGACTGTCATGAAAAAAAAGGCCCCTGATACAGGGGATGACCGTCGTAAGATACTGGGAGATATAAAGCGCGAATTGCGCACTATTCGCGAGATCATGCAAAAGTGACAACCCGAGAGAACAGATAAAGAAGAAAGCCGGTTTGAAGTGATGGTTCACTTGAAATCGGCTTTCTTATATGTGCCGTCTCGGTACGTTCATAATCGTATCTAACCATACGGTTTCTGCCTGCATCATGACCTTCGTGTCAATAATACAGACCAGCATGACTGCATTATTTACGTGCCGCCCTCTTTGAGGCTTTCAGCGGATTAATTTTCTGATTGTCACTTCCCAGATCTTTCTTGACGTGGGTTGCCGTTGCACATCCACCCATTGCCCATTTCCCGGCCGGGTCAGGGTACACCATGCAATACTTCCCTGTAGGATGCTCAACAACCTTCGCACACCCTTCGCATTTGTCGATAATCTGATAGCAGCTGCCGCCGTTGAAACTACATCCTTTTTTGGTCATAAAAGCGCAATCAACACCGGGTTTAATCGTGTCACAAACCATGGAGACCACCTCCCTTTGAAATTTTACCAAAAAAATTCGGGGTACCTTTATACGTCCTCGGTATCCCGATTTGTACCGTTCACTATAAACCCAAAACACATACCAAATCATTCTGATAGTGTCAAGTAAAATAATCGTATCATTCTGTAAAACAATTGACTTGGCCCGCTAAACATGCTAGGTAACATATTCTAAAAATTGAAAGATGTTACACCTGCGAAGTTTCAGAAGAGGTAGAAGGAGTTTATATCAATTCGCTGCGAATGACGGGAAACACAGGGCACACGGTGACACACCGAAAGAATATCAGTTGTCTCGTACGTATTTTACTGCGGTCCTTGTCCATCAATGCTTCATGGAACTTCTCCAGGATGCAGAATATAGGTTTTGCATTCTCCTTAATTCCTTTTGTCACACAACCGGGGATAGATGCTCGCAAAGGTGCCGCGTTTTTAAAAAGACATCTTGAATCATTCAATACGCACCCTTATCTAACGGGACCGATTCTGGGTGCTGTGGTAAGGTTGGAAAAAGATGCGGAGAGGTCCGAAAGTTGCCTGGAGTCGGTAAATCTGAAAAATGCGCTTATGGCTCCGTATGCGGCACTAGGCGATCCATTTTTCTGGGGTGCATTGAGACCACTGGCAGCCATAACAGGGATCATTATGGCATTCAAGGGTTTGCTTATTGCCCCCCTTGTTGTCATTCTTATCTATAATCCCGTGCATTTGTGGATCAGACTGAAAGGGTTTTGGGAAGGGTACCGGGACGGAAGGGGGGCGATAAATTTCCTGAAAATGCTTCGGCTCCCGGAACTCTCGCGCCGGATACGCTGGATATCGGTGATACTGCTTGCGGTAATGGCGGCAGGAATGCTGACACTTCCATCGATTATGTGGCTGTCGTCGGGTGCTGAGGCGTTGGCACATGTGCTTGTATTGGTCGTCATTATTTCCTGTGTGTGGTTGATAAAAAGGGGAGCTTCTCCTCTCGGAATACTATACGGAGCTTTTATCATTTTTTTGATAATTGTCGCATGACATGAAAGAAATTAAAACATTTGTATTGAAAAATGAATTGGGGTTACACGCACGAGCCGCAGCAATGATGGTGAATGTGTCGACAAAATATAAAGCTAAAATCAATTTTGAGAGGGATGGCAAAGAGATCAATGGTAAGAGTATCCTGGGGATATTGACCCTTGCATGCCCGAAGGGATCGACAATCACCATAAGTGCTGAAGGTGAAGATGCACGCGAGGCCCTGGTGGAACTGGGGCGGCTCATAGATAATAAGTTTGGAGAGAATTAAGTGGGCAACAGTGAAATAAGAAAAACAGTTGTTCTCAAAGGTATCGGTGTATCCCCCGGCATCGTGAGCGGGAAGGCGCATCTGTACAATTGTCAGGATATGCAGACACCTCTTTTCAAGGTTGCCACGCAAAAGCTTCAGGCACAGGAAGTGAAACGCTTCAAGGAATCCCTCAAGGTGTCCGGTCAGGAACTGCTTGACATAAAAGAGAAGATCAGCGCCAAGGAAGGCCTTGAACCTCTGTTTATCGATGTACACATCATGATTATCAAAGACCGGATGTTTATCCGGGAAGTGGTGCAGAATATCAGAGAACGCAAGATCAATGCCGAATGGGCACTGAAACTGACGCTTTCAAAGTACCGCGAGATATTCAACAAGATGGAGGATGAGTATCTTCGGGAACGCATTAAAGACCTGGAGTATGTGTGCGAGAGAATCCTGAGAAATCTTTCCGGGCGAAAGTGTGAAAAGATTTCCGATATCAACGAAGATGTAATCGTGATTGCGCAGGATTTGTCACCTGCCGATACGATACAGATGAACCCCGACATAATCCTTGCGTTTGCCACGGATATCGGCGGCAAAACATCACACACGGCAATCCTGGCTCGATCCATGGAAATTCCTGCCATTGTCGGACTTGAGCGAGCCAGCAGGGAGGTGAAAAACGGCGAGAAGGTAATTATCGATGGAACGGCCGGGGTCATTATAATAAATCCGGATCCCGAAATGCTGAAGCGGTACGAAGACAAGAAAAAACATTACGAGACCATGGAAGAAGATCTCATCAAACAGGCCGCTTCCCCTGCTGTTACCAGAGATGACCACACCATTCAAATCGGGGCCAACATAGAATTCATTGAAGAGATTCCGTCCGCCTTAAACCACGGTGCCGACGGGGTGGGACTGTACCGCACCGAGTTTATCTACATTAACAAGGAGCAATTGCCGACTGAGGAAGAGCATTTCACCACCTACAGAAAGCTGGTTGAAAATGTCGATCTCAAGAGCACAACCATCAGAACGTTTGATCTGGGGGGTGACAAATTTGTTTCCGATCCAAAGCTGGCGGAGGAAATGAATCCCGCCATGGGATTGCGGGCCATCAGATTCTGTCTGCAGGAAGTTGAGCTCTTTAAAGTACAATTGAGGGCTATTTTACGGGCGAGTGTCTATGGAAAAACACGGATCCTGTTCCCCATGATTTCCGGTGTTGCCGAAATTCGAGAGGTCAAGAGAATTCTGCACGAAGTCAAGAATGACCTTCGCGCGGAAGGGTTTTCCATCGATGAGAAAATCGAAATCGGTATCATGATCGAGGTCCCGTCTGCCGTCATGATGGCCGAACAGCTTGCGGCGGAAGTGAACTTTTTCAGTATCGGAACCAATGATCTGATTCAATATTCCCTGGCAATCGATCGGGTTAACGAGCGGGTAACCTACCTGTATGAACCGCTTCACCCGGCGATTTTACGTCTTCTCATGCATGTGATTGATGCCGGCCACAGTGCGGGTATCAAGGTTGCCATGTGCGGTGAAATGGCAGGAGAACCCGCCTATACCATGATTCTGCTCGGCCTCGGTATAGACGAATTGAGCATGACGCCATTGGCCATTCCTCGCGTGAAAAAAATAATACGGCAGGCCTCGATCAGGGAATCAAGGGAATTGCTCAGCAGGGTCATGCAATTTTCCATGGTCGGAGAGATTGAAGAGTATGTCAGAAATTATATGGTGGCGAAGTTTCCCGACGATTTTCCGTTAAACGGTCAGTAGAGTCATACTGCACAATACATACGATACATAACCGAAGGGACGATGACGATAAAATCGACACTGCAGGCATGGGGTAATAAAATAGGGGAGTACTATAGCGGATTCCTTTATGAAGGACGGCGTTCTCCGGCGTTGTGGATACTGAGGAAGATTCTATCCCGCGTCGAGATTGCCGATGAATATGTAGAGGAACTTCGAGCGCTTTCGCAAGAAGGCATCGTGGTGTACGCCCTGAAAAATAAAAGCCAGATCAACTCACTCATCATATGGGATCTTGCGCAGCGCAAAGGATTGAGCAGACCGATCTCCAGCCACGGTATCAATATGATATTCTGGCAACCGTATGCGGCCGCTGCCCGGGTGCTACTGTCACGCCTTTTCCATAATCCCTTCAAAAGACGTTTTCTTGAGCGTATTACGAAAAAAGAAAAAAGTACGATCATTTATCTGCGCGGTTCCGAATTTATCGGTAGCAAATATGCCAAAGATCCCCTGGTACAACTCATATCGGCTCAGAAAGATATTGCTGCACCCATTTATCTGGTGCCCCTCCTGGTGGCATATGGCCGACGGAGAGAAAAAAAGGAAAAAACGTTGGGAGATCTTTTTTTCGGCCACGCCGAGAATCCGGGCATGCTGCGACGACTGATCGCCTTTGCAAGATATTACAAAAAGGCGTTTGTCGTTGCCTCCGAACCCATTAATCTGGGTGAATATCTTGAGAAGAACAGCAGTGCATCCCTGTCTCCGGAGACGATTTCCTTTATCCTGCGGCGAGAACTGATCGAGAAGATTGATGAAGAAAAACGAAGCATTGTCGGTCCTGTACTGAAATCCAGAGAAGAGCTGATCGAGATTGTCCTGCGTGATGCCGAGTTGGTTGCGTATATGAAGTCTGTTGCCGAGCAGGAAAAGAAGGATTTCGAAGAGGTATTGGGCAAGGCAAAGAAGTACCTGTATGAGATCGCCGCTGATTATAATGAGACATACATCGGGTTGTGGGATAAGATGCTTACCTGGCTGTGGAATGACATCTATGACGGAGTCGTGGTCGATCGGGAGGGGCTCATGAAAATGAGAGCGGTCTCCAAAAAAATGCCCTTTGTCGTCGTACCATGCCACCGCAGTCATATTGATTACCTGTTTCTTTCCTATGTGTTCTACCACCACAATATTCAACTGCCCTTCATCGCGGCCGGGTCCAATCTCATGTTCTGGCCCATGGGACACATTTTCAGAAAATCAGGGGCGTTTTTCCTCAGAAGAAGCTTCAAGGGTAATGTTCTGTACGGGACGGTGTTTGAAAAATACATCAAAGTACTGTTGAAAGAGGGATCGCCGATCGAGTTTTTCATAGAAGGCGGACGCAGTCGAACGGGTAAAATGGTGATGCCCAAATACGGACTTCTGTCCATGGTGATCCAGGCGTATCGGGAAGGTGCCTGCGATGATTTAGCGATTATACCCATCTATATCGGGTATGACCGAGTCATAGAAGAACGGTCGTACCTTAAGGAAATCGGCGGCGGCAGCAAGGAACAGGAAAACACGAAGTCGTTGTTCAGGAGCCGAAAAGTTCTCAAAAAACGGTATGGCAGCGTCTATCTCAATGTCGGCGAACCCATCTCGATGAAATCATGTTTATCAGCCCAGGATACACCGATTGAAGGTATGTCGATTGTGGAACGGCAGGGGCTCTACCGGAAAATCGGATATGATATCGTCGGTGAAATCAACAAAATCACCGTAGTGTCACCCTTTTCGCTGCTTGCCACGGCGTTCCTCTCCCACTATCGACGCGGAATATCATATGACGATTTAATGAATCTGCTCGAGGAATTTTATGATTATCTCCTTTCCAGAAAGGTCAGATTTTCTTCCACGTTTGCCAACAAGGAAAAAGCATTGAGCGATGCCCTCGTGCGCTTCGAATCCATGGGGCATATCACGAAAATGGGACCTGAAGAGGATGAGGAGGAAGAGATTGAAGAAATCATTTACTCCATAGAAGAAGACAAACGCCTCAATCTCGAGTATTACAAGAATAACATACTGCACTTCTTTATTCCGTTATCGTTTGTTGCAACGTCTATTCTCTCAACGACGGAAGATGAAATTCCGCTGGCGAAAATCATGGAGGACTACAGCTTCCTGAAGAGAATGTTCCGCCATGAGTTCATTTTCGATGACGAGGTCGATGATCTGGAGGAAGTCAGCGATGTCTTGAGCTATATCCATGAGAAGGGCATGATTGTCGGCAGTGAGCGCGACGGTGAGGCATGGATAGAGGTGAAAGGCAAAGGGAGAACCAATCTCGTTTCCTTTGCCGGTCTTATTCAGAACTATATAGAATCGTACTGGATTACCATGAGGGGGGCATCGTACCTCAAGAACAAGACGCGCCCGGAAAAGGACTTCCTGAAAAAGGTTCAGAAGCTGGGTACGAAAATGTACAAGAAAGGCGAAATATCCAAATCGGAGGCCCTTTCCCAGTTGAATTACAAGAATGCCCTGAAATTTCTCACCGATGCGGAGGTGGTGGAAGCGGCCAATGAAACGGACGAAGGCAAAAAGAAAGTTGCCCAGTATTCCCTGACGGATGACAAAAACAGGATAGAAATGCTCCGGCACAAGATATTTACGTTAATGATGTAAGGCAACAGGTGGAGGGCTAAAGGTCCCGGGATGTTTCCTTTAGCCCCGCGCCTGCAATATATCAGTCTTATCTGATAGAGTAAAATACGTTCATGCCTCTGTAGACGGCGGCTCCGCCCAGCTCTTCTTCTATTCTCAGCAACTGGTTGTACTTTGCCAGCCGTTCGCTGCGTGAAACCGAGCCGCTTTTGATCTGTCCGCAATTTGCAGCGACGGCAATATCGGCCATGGCGGTATCTTCGGTTTCGCCCGAGCGATGTGAAATCACCGTGGTGTAGCCGGCCTCCTTGGCGGTTTCGATTGTCTCGAGGGTCTCGGTCAGCGTACCGATCTGATTAAGCTTGATCAGGATTGAGTTTGTGACCCCCATGGCGATTCCCCGCTCCAGTCGTTTCTTATTGGTGACGAAGAGGTCGTCACCCACAATCTGAATTTTCGAACCGAGGGCATCGGTCATCAGCTTCCACCCATCCCAGTCATCTTCTGCCAGGCCGTCTTCAATGGAAATGATCGGATATTTGTCGACCAGGGCGCTGTAAAAGGCAACCAGTTCTTCCGCCGTCATTTCCGGTTTCTCTTCTGCCGCCAGAATATATTTTCCGTTTGAGTAGAACGAACTGGCCGCAGAATCGAGAGCGATGAAGATATCCTTCCCCGGTTCGTAGGTGGCCTTTTCAATGGCCTGGATAATCAGTTCGATCGCCTCCGCGTTTGACTGCAGATTGGGTGCAAATCCGCCCTCGTCACCGACTGCAGTATTGTACCCCCTGTCTTTGAGGACGTTCTTTAAATGATGAAACACCTCGCTGCACATGCGCAATCCTTCTCTGAAATTGGGCGCCCCTGCGGGCATGATCATAAATTCCTGGATATCGACGTTATTATCGGCATGCTGTCCACCATTCAGGATGTTCATCATGGGTACGGGGATGTCTTTGGCCATGATCCCGCCGACATATTTATAGAGGGGGAGACCGACAACTTCCGCGGACGCTTTTGCGCATGCGAGAGATACACCCAGAATGGCGTTGGCACCCAGATTGCCCTTGTTTTCTGTCCCGTCGAGTTCGATCATGGCGTAATCAATCTCCCGCTGCCGAAGACAGTCCATGCCGACAATTGCGGGTTCAATTTTGTGAATGACATTATCGACGGCCTTGTGGACCCCTTTCCCGAGATACCTGGTCTGATCCTGGTCCCTAAGTTCGAGCATTTCGTGTTCCCCGGTGGATGCACCCGACGGAACGGAGGCCCGCCCGACGACATCCGAACTCAAAGTTACCTCTACCTCAATGGTAGGGTTGCCCCGTGAATCGAGAATTTCCCGTGCGTGTACATCAATTATTTCGGTCATGGTTCCTCCTTTAAGGATTTCAAATCCATTTTTTAAAAGTTTTCAGTACAATAATTAATTGACGGCTTTGTAAAAAATCCAACCGCACTTTCATGCAGCATCCTCGCCATCGTGACGTACGTATCAGTACGCCTCGTGCCGCGAAATTTGCACGCCGTGCATGTGACACTTTTTACAGGGCCATCCGATAATTGACATTTGGCACCTTTGTCAGAAGTGCACGTCAAATTCCAGCGCCGTCATATGTCGGGATTACATCCGGAATGCAGTCTGGAATTGTGCTACTGATAAGCAGCCAGTATTGCTGTATTTTTATTGCTCTACCATATATGAAGACCTTGTTTTTTTCAAGATGATAATACATACGGCAACAGGCGCCATGTAGCGGTGAGGCGTCACCCGCGATCGTCTATTTCTTTTTCGGGATCATGGTAACCGCCTTTGCCTCGATCACGATCGTTCCATGCTGATTGGTGATGGTCGATTTGATGACCAGTCGATTTTTCCCTTCCAGCTTTTCAATAACCTCTGAGACAACGGCGACACTGTCACCCGGTCGCACAGGGGCAAGAAATTTGATTTCCTGTGATATATGGACGCCGCCCAGACCCGTCAGTTCCGTCGTCGTCGGCAATATCGCGGAGGCTGCGAGCATGCCGTGAGCGACTCGCGTGCCGAACATTGAGGTCTTGGCAAAATTCTTGTCCATATGCAGCGGATTAAAGTCGCCGCTGATCGCACCGAAGGCCCAGATATCCGCCTCCGTGATGGTTTTTGAAAAACGTGCGATTTCCCCGATGTTCACCTCATCAAAATTTCTGACTTCCATTGAGTTCTCCTTTTCTCCTATTGCCGTCCCTGTTCCTTGCAGGTATGGGAGTATCATTTTTTCGACGGCGGGGGAAAGTAAAAAAAGTACGTCAGGGGAAAAAGAGGAGGGGTGCGTCGCAGTGACATGAGAAACCGCGCGCTGCACAGGGAGGGGTTTGCGGTGCAGTGTCATACGGGACGGGCAGGAATCAGCCAGCCGGGTACTCGTTGTCAGAGGCTGCCGACGGATATGGTAAATATTTCATCCTGTTCGGCGTTGCCTGCGGCCCGATTCCGAAATTCGGAGCCTGTGTGGAGACATTTTGAGCAGTGCGTATGAGAATGGCTATGGTGTTCATTTCGACCTCAGGGAACACCGATACAGTGTCGTGCTGCGACCGGCCGTTACATCTTAGGTGCGAGGCGGTTCAGGTGTGCGTCCCCGAATATGGTCAACGATGAAACGCACGGTTTCGTCAACCTTGGTTCCCGCCGTCGTCTTAATCTGGGCGGCCTTCCTGAGAGCGGTGTCCTCGATTTTGGTGGATTCTTCCTCGGCCGTCCGGATGATTTTATCCCGTTCCTTTGTGACGTCATCCATTGGCAGGTCGGACGAACGAATGTCGGCTGCCTTCGATCGTGCACTGTCGAGCAGCGCCTTCGCGTTACTCCTGGCGGTTTCAATGATTTTTTCAGCTTCTTTTTCTATCTTTGCAATTGTAGTTCCAACTTTTTCGGGCATATCGACAATCCTCCCTCAATCTGTCTCGATTATCCTTTCCGCAACGTCTCGTATTTTTGGATAACGATAAAGATACCGTGATCGAAAAGACGAATCGTTTTATTGATGCTCTCAACCGCCTGTTCGCGATCGGCGGCAGTAATGAATGTCGCCTGAAATTCCGCAAAAAGCCACATGTGCCTTCTCATCATGATCAGGGCGTAGATGGCCTGATCAAGTGGCATCCCGTCACGGTAAATCTGCTCTCCGTATGATGAAAAGTATTCATGAACCTCGGTATACGGTTGGGCACTGAAGTAGATGCGCCGGAGATTCCTGTAAAATTCAATGGCCCGCGGATAGCATTCCTCTGCCGAGAGCGTGTGGTAAAAAGAGGTCTTGGGGTTTGATCTGACCGCCTGACACCATTGCTTCGATATCTCTTCGGCATGGCGTTCCGTTACCTCAATCAGTTTGTCTGCGAATGACTGGTACATGATGTTGTCCTCGTGGCATGCCTTCCCGACGATGCCGCTCCTGTGTATCAGCCGTCTCTGGAGACGGTAAACATATATTGGGTCGTTGTCTTCAATGTCTTGCGCAGGACGGTGAGCTGCGGCCTGAACAGTGTAATTTGCTGTTGCCTGCATGTAACCGGCATCCCCAGGATTGCAGCAAACACCTTTTCTTCCGGACCTCCCTTGGTCCTGATAATGATTTCACCCTTACTGGAGGTTACCTCCATGATGATGGGGAGCAGCAGAACCCGCTGTTCATCTTCCGACAGCAGTGACGCCAGTTTCTCCAATTCGTCTTTCCTGAAATAGTGGGCATTGCCGTCATTGCACATCACGTGGGGGTGCGTTTCCTGCTGCAGATCAAACAGCGTCCTCCTCCGTCGCGGCATGTGGGCGTTCATGACTTTCATCTCATCCGATATGAGGCCCGTTAATTTGTCGGACGGAGCATCAGTAGGCAATGGCTTCCCTCTTTTCGATCAATAGTTTTACGTACTTGAGCCGTGCGACTTCTTCACGGTCTCTCTCTTCGAACTTCATCGTGAGATATTTGATCGTCTCGTTAAGACCCGGGATAACAATATATTCAAGGGCATTGTTGATTCTTTTGACTTTGTTGATTTCAGCGCCGAGCAGCTCGAGAGAATTTTCGAGTTCGGCCAGTTGAATCATCGTTTCCAGGCTTTTCCTGGAACGCTCGATACTGTGATCCAGAACCGAGGAGGTGTCAGCCGGATTTTTCATCCGTGCCATCACCGGGTCGATCCTTTCGATTTCGAACATCTGGATCCGCACCCCTGCCACATTGCGCGTACCGGCATTCAACTTCACGGTCATCTCGGACGTCATGAGTTCTCGTTCGAGTGCCACATGGCCGTGGTATCCGGTGGCAATGGACAGTGCGCTGTAGGCCTCGGTAAAGTCGGCGAGCAGTCGCTCCTTCACCTCGGCACATTCCTTGACGGTCTGCAGAAATTCCATGATCAGAATGGACAGACGGTCTTTGACGATTTTCTGAATTCGTGTCGCAATCCTGTACCGTCGTTTGAGCCGCGCAAGCTCTATCTTTGTCGGTCGCGTGACAACAATTTTCGTTCCCATGGCTTATCCTGACTGTGTGGTTTCGGGCAGATACTTTTTGATATATTCCTGCTGAATCAACTTCAAATCCTCGGTGGGAAGCATGGCGAAGATATTCCATGCAACCCCCAGGGTTTCTTCGACCGATCGCCGGTCGAACTCGCCCTGTAGAATAAATTCCTGTTCGAACCGATCCGCCGCATTCAGATACACCTTATCACGGGCACTGAGCGCTTCGGAGCCGATAACCGTCGAGATTTCTCTCAAGTAGTTTCCTTCAGCGTATACGGCGTAAGACTGCATGAATACGTTATTGTGGTCTTCCCTGGTATTGCCTTCCCCGATTCCCTCCCGCATCATGCGCGAAAGGGAAAGGAAGACATCGATGGGTGGATAAATACGCTTGCGCTCAAGGGCCCGGGAGAGCACGATTTGTCCCTCCGTGATATAACCGGTCAGGTCGGCAATGGGATGGGTGATGTCATCATCGGGCATTGTGAGAATCGGCAGGATGGTCACCGATCCTTCCCGCCCGGAAATCCTGCCGGCCCGTTCGTACATGGAGGCAAGATCAGTGTACATGTATCCCGGATATCCTCGCCGACTCGGGATTTCACCCCGCATGGCTGCCAGCTCACGCAGGGCGTCGCAATAATTCGTAATATCGGTCAGTATGACCAGAACATGCATATCCTGCTCCCATGCCAGGTATTCGGCCGCAGTCAAGGCCAGACGGGGGGTTGACAACCGTTCGATCACGGGTGACGAGGCCGTATTGATGAACCCGACGGCCCTGTTCAGGGCACCCGTTTCTTCGAGGTTGGAAATAAAGTAGCCCGCATCGTCATAACTGACCCCGATGGCGGCAAAAACGATGGCAAATTCTTCGGCTTTGCCTTTCAGTGATGCCTGTCGCAGGATCTGGGCGGCAATTTTGTTGTGGGGCAACCCGGAGCCACTGAAAATCGGCAGTTTCTGCCCCCGGACGAGGACATTTAATCCGTCCATGGCGGAAATGCCCGTTTCGATAAATTCGGCGGGCGGCATTCGAGAGGCCGGATTAGCCGGTACGCCGTTGATGTCGTGGTAATCATCGGCGACAATCGGCGGACCGCCGTCGATGGGGCGCCCGCTTCCGTCGAAGATTCTTCCCAGGATATCGGGTGATACCGGCAGTTTCAGGGTTTCGCCCTTGTATTTTACGCGGCTATCGAGCAGGTCGACTTCACTGACACCGCCGAACACCTGGACGACCGTGGTAGTCTTGCCCACCTCGATAACCTGGCCGATTCTTAATTCTCCGGTGCCCAGCACGACTTCGACGATCTCGTTGTACTTGATTCCCGGTATACTCTCGATTACAAGCAGAGATCTCCGGGCGGTACTGATGGCCTTGGTCTCTCTTGTAAAAAGTTGCAGAGAGTTCATCATAATCCTCCCTCTTCGAGTGTTAGGCTTTTCTCCATGTCGGACCACAGCTGTGTTATATAGGGCTCAAACTCTTCATACGGTATGTCTTTCATCCTTGATATTCGCGGTATGATCGGTGAGGCGGAAATCTCGCTCACCAGCATGCCCGCCTCTGCCAGGTCAAGGGCCATATCGTAAAATTTTATAATGGTGGCGAGCATCTTGTGGGCGCGTTCAGGCTGTGAGTAAGTGTCGACGGGATGATACGCACTCTGCATGAGAAAATCCTCCCGCATCATGCGCGATGCGAGCAGCACAAGCTTATCGTCTTCCGGTAGCGCTTCGGGCCCGACGAGACGGACAATTTCTTCAAGCTCGGCTTCATGCTGAAGCGTAATCAGGGCCTTGTTGCGCACGGTGGTAT
>Ga0272442_10002085_pt1 | contig 29424 bp, 23 predicted proteins | sample SSMForm2O_FD_200262 | JGI IMG/M metagenome (GOLD analysis project Ga0272442, IMG submission 200262) | Marine sediment archaeal communities from Little Sippewissett salt marsh, Falmouth, MA, United States - SSM-Form-2O | ecosystem: Environmental > Aquatic > Marine > Wetlands > Sediment ...
ACCCGATTTTGTAGGCGGCGGGTACCGCGAGGCGGTCGTCGACGAGTCGGCGAACCACGTGATGTTTGACTTCAGCTCGCCGTACATCATTGCGTGCACCCCCGCCGACAAAAGCAAGTGGGGGGTGTACAAGCCGGGAGCCCGTAACGGGCTGGTGCTGAAGGGGAGGGCGGATTGCTCGGTCGCGCTGAGTGTGGACTGGGGGGCGAGCTGGCAGGATTGCGGCCGATTTCGCGACGGGGCCGACCTGACCGATCTGGTGAAGGGGCGGCGTCAGTACCTGCTGCGGCTGGGTGCGGGGGCGGCCAAGCTGGCGGAGGCCGGGGTGGAGATACGCACGGTGGTCCAGATCAACCCGGCGGTGTTCCCGCACCTGAGGTCCGGGGGTAGCCAGGTGACCTATCTGGCGAGCGGACAGGGTGTGAAGACCGTTGGGCCGTTCATCGATCAGGCCAAGGCCCATGTGGTGGAGGGCGGGTTCGATAAGGGGAGCCGGGTGGTGATGAAGGTGGCGTCGCCTCGCGGGGAGCCGATCGGGTCGGTGTACGCGGCGGCCCACGTGCGGTCGGAGGTGCCTCCGGACCCGAACGTGCGCTACCAGATTGAGGCCTCTGTGGATGGGGGCAAAACGTGGCGGGCCGTGGTTCGCGACTGGCGGGTGGTCAGGCGCCTTCCCGAGCCGGACGACTTCTGGTCGCAGGGGTTCGTCTGGGGTCAGTTGAGTGTGTCGGGGGGTAGCGGTGGCGAGGCGCTGGTTCGCTTCAGTAACGACGGTGAGGTGCCCTATGGCCGATGCGAGGTGCACCTGGGGTATGCCGTCAGCGCCAGTCAGCCGTTGACCGTGCGGTACGGCTGGCGGGACGAGACGGGCGAGCATACGGCCGAGCACACCTATGCGAGCGTCGGGAGGTCGGCGTCGGGGTGGCGTGTGCCTACGGGTCAGGACACGGTGACTCGGTGGGTGGAATTCGAGCCGGTCGGGGCGACGTCGCAGCCAAAGCCAACGGGGCTGGAGATAGGCTCTGGCCGTCCGAAGCGGGGCGATTGAGAGAGCGAGGCGTTGACCGGACGGTGGCGGCTGGCTACCTTCAGATGGAGTGGCTGGCGGCGTGGCGAGCGGATCGCGTGGTCAGGGCGAGCTGCGGGCGTAGCTCAATGGTAGAGCAGTGGCCTTCCAAGCCACCTATGTGGGTTCGATTCCCATCGCCCGCTGTATCGGGGCGTGGTAAGTTCTTTTTGGCCAGGTGTTTGGACGCGATTCGGTTTTGACGGAGGTTATTTTTCTGGTGTATGGGTGCTAGCGTGTTTTTGGCATTGACTCGAGGCGGCAAACTCTTATACTTAACGATCTTAGGGTCAAGGCTGCCCCGGCGGGTGAGGTCTATCCCTAGTTGCCAGAAACGCGCGAGCCTTAGAGGCGAATGGCTGAGCGGTGTGCGTGCTGCTGTAGCTCAGTGGTAGAGCGCGTCCTTGGTAAGGACGAGGTCATGGGTTCGACCCCCATCAGCAGCTTTGTGCGGTGATGGTAAGTGGCACGGGCGGGGGTCGACAGAGCAGACAGGCAAAGAGTGGAGGATCTTTAGGCGATGGCTAAGGACGTCTTCGAGCGAACGAAACCGCATGTGAACGTCGGCACGATTGGCCACGTAGACCATGGCAAGACCACGTTGACCGCTGCGATGACCGCGGTCCAGGAGAAGAAGGGCCTGGCCAAGTTTCGCAGCTACGACGACGTGGCGAAAGCGTCGGAGAAGGACGGTCGGCGCGACGCGACCAAGATTCTGACGATCGCGACCTCGCACGTAGAGTATGAGACCGACAAACGGCACTATGCGCACGTGGACTGCCCCGGGCACGCCGACTACGTGAAGAACATGATTACGGGTGCGGCCCAGATGGACGGGGCGGTGCTGGTGGTATCGGCGGCCGACGGCCCGATGCCGCAGACGCGGGAACACGTGTTGTTGGCCAGGCAGGTGAACGTTCCGGCGCTGGTGGTGTTCCTCAACAAGGTGGATTTGGTGGACGATCCGGAGTTGCTGGAGCTGGTGGAGTTGGAGATCCGCGAGCTGTTGAGCAAGTATGACTTTGATGGGGACAACGTGCCCGTGGTGAAGGGCTCGGCCTCGGAGGCATTGACGAAGCCGGAGGATCCGGAAGCGAGCAAGTGTATTCAGGAGTTGCTGGACGCGATCGACGAGGCGATTCCGGAGCCGCAGCGTGACGTGGACAAGCCGTTCCTGATGCCGGTGGAAGACGTGTTCAGCATCAAGGGGCGCGGCACGGTGGGGACGGGTCGTGTGGAGCGCGGTCGGGTGAAGACGGGCGAGACGATTGAGATCGTCGGGCTTTCACCGGAGTCGCGCAAGACGACGGTGACGGGGGTGGAGATGTTCAACAAGACGCTGAACGAGGGTCAAGCGGGTGACAACATCGGATGTCTGCTGCGTGGCGTGGAGAAGGATGAATTGGAGCGCGGTCAGGTGTTGGCGGCGCCGGGGAGTATCACGCCGCATACGAAGTTCCAGGGGCAGGTATACGTGTTGAAGAAGGAGGAAGGCGGGCGTCACACGCCGTTCTTCAGCGGGTATCGCCCCCAGTTCTACTTCCGTACCACGGACGTAACGGGCGGTTTGAAGCTTCTGGGTGGGGCGGAGATGTGCATGCCCGGCGACAACGTGGAACTGGAGGTGGAGTTGCAGGCGCCGATCGCCATGGAGGAGCAGCTGCGTTTTGCGGTGCGAGAAGGCGGACGGACAGTGGGATCGGGTGTGGTGACGAAGGTCGTGGAGTAGCGATCGAGACGACCGGGGTGGGAGCGTTGCATGGCCAAGAGTGCGAAAAGAGAGTGGGTTTTCCTGCAGTGCACCGAGACGGGTGATTTGAACTACCGCACGCAGATCAACGTGAGCGGCGGAATTCCCGAGCGTCTGCGCAACGGGCTGAAGAAGTACTCCAAGCGGCTTCGTCGGCGGACGGTTCACAAGATCAAGCGCCGGTAGGGTCGTGAGCGGTTGATAGGAGGAGCGTAGCTCAATTGGCAGAGCACCGGTTTCCAAAACCGGCGGTTGGGGGTTCAAGTCCCTCCGCTCCTGGTTAGCGCAGGGTAGCAAAGCGAATGGGAAGAAACGTGGGTACGACGAAAGCAAATCAGTCGGCGACTACAGCGGTGAGTGTGCAACCGGTCGCCCGGCCCTCGGTGGGACGTGCCGGTCTTGCCGTCTACAAGCCGGGGCAGGGGCGCTATACGCGGCTGGGCACTGTGGCGGCTGTTGCGGTGCTGGCGTTGTACGGGGCAGATTTTATCTACAAGAAGCTCAGCGTCATTCGGAATCCCAACGAGAGTTGGACGCTTTGGGTGCAGGCGGGTGTGCCCCTGGTGGTGATGGCGGTGACGGCGTTGGTGACCTACCTCCTGGTGGGTAGGAGTCGGCGGGTGAACGACTTTCTGATTGCCACCGAGGGGGAGATCAAGAAGGTGAACTGGACGACGCGGCGGGAAGTGATCGGCTCGACGAAGGTGGTCATCGTGGTGGCGCTGTCGCTGGCCCTTATGCTTTTCGTCGTGGATGCGGTGTTCGCCTTGTTTTTCAGTTCGATCGGCGTGCTCAAGATTTTTGCCATTCGAGAACTTTTGGGACTGAGTTAGCTGGATGACAGAGCAACCCGAAGAACAACCGCAGCCGGAGGCGGACGTGGACGAGTCGGAGGCGCCCGTCGTCTCGCAGAACAAGGAAGCGGAGGGCAAGGGCGCACCGCAGGAGGCGAAGAGCGGGGCGGCCGGGGCGGTGACGAGCGCGTCGGGCCTTCGCGACGACATGCAGTGGTATGTGTTGCGGGTCGCGTCGAACAAGGAGGAACAGGTTCGACAGACGTTGGAGCGGAAGGTCAAGATCGAGGGCCTGGAGGAACGGATCGGGCGTATCCTGGTACCCACGCTGAAGGAGCGGCGTATGCGTGGAGGGCAGGTTCGCGTGTACGAGCGGAAGTTGTATCCGGGCTACGTGTTCGTGGAGATGAAGACGGATGAAGACGGGTCGATTCCCGAGCACATATGGTTTTTGGTGAAGGAGACGACGGGGGTGGGCGACTTCATCGGCTCGGACGGTAAGCCGGTGGCGATGGGCCAGGTGGACGCGGAGAAGATGCTGGCCGCCGCCGAGGAGCCGGAGGCGCAGGCGGGTCTGGCCGGGCTGGCGTACAAGAAGGGCGATCCCGTAAAGGTTCGCGAGGGCCCGTTCGAGAACTTCGAAGGCGTCGTGGATGAGATCAACCAACAGAAAGGCGTTGTGCGGGTCATCGTCACGATTTTCGGGCGTCCCACGCCTATAGAGTTGGAATACCTCCAGATTGAGCCGGCTTGACGAGTGAGCGGGAGAGATACGATGAGGCGACAGGGGCCGGGCGAGGCGGGGCGAGTCAGCTGGGTGCAGTGGCTGGTGATCGCCTGGTCTGGGGCCTTGTTGCTATTGGCCGCGGGTGCGGTCTTGTGGTTTGTGTTTCATCTGGCGGTCCTGGCGCTGTTGATTGCGGTGCCGGTCGTGGTGGTAGGGTTCGTTTTGGCGGCGTCGCGGCGTTGGTTGCGTCGTCGTCGCGCGCAGCTTCAGGGCCGCGAGTTTGTCGAGGTACGGCGGGTTCAGCACTGTGTGGACTGAGCCTGTAGGTTTTTGGTTGCTTGCTAACGCGAGGTTGCAGCAGGGATGGCTAAAGAGGTCGTAGCGAAAATCAAATTGCAGGCTCCCGGCGGGCAGGCGACGCCGGCGCCGCCGGTGGGTCCGGCGCTGGGTCAGCACGGTTTGAACATCGGTCAGTTTGTCTCGCAGTTCAACGAGGCGACCAAGCAGCTCAACGGGATGCCGGTGCCGGTGGTGATCGAGGTGTACGGCGACCGGACTTTTACGTTCATCGTGAAGTCACCGCCGGCGGCGGTTCTGTTGAAGGACGCCGCCCAGTTGGCGAAGGGCTCGGGCGAGCCGAACAAGAACAAGGTGGGCAAGGTTTCGCGGGAACAGGTCCGCCAGATTGCCGAGCGGAAGATGGCGGATCTGAACGCGTTCGACGTGGACACTGCCGAGCGGATCGTGGCGGGCACGGCGAGGTCGATGGGCATCGAGGTCGAGGACTGAACGGGCAAGAGGCCTGACCGTGGGGCCTGATTGGCGTGGGAGCGTCGGGATACGATGCAAAAGAACGGCAAGCGATATCGAGAGGAGCTCAAGCAGGTTGAGGCGCGAATGGCGGAGCGTGAGGCCCTTGAGCTGGACGAGGCGCTGGCAACGATTAAGGGCATGAACCGGACGAAGTTCGACCAGAGTGTCGAGATCGTGCTGCAGTTGGGGATCGATCCGAAGCAGGCCGACCAGATGATCCGAGGGTCGGTGTCGCTGCCCAAGGGCGTGGGCAAGACCAAGCGTGTGGTGGCCTTCTGTGACGAGGGGTCGGTGGAGACGGCGAGGCAGGCGGGGGCGCTCGAGGCGGGCGGCGACGAACTGGTCAAGAAGATCCAGGACGGCTGGACGGACTTCGACGTGGCGGTCGCTCAACCTCAGATGATGAGCAAGGTAGGGCGGCTGGGCCGTATTCTGGGTCCGCAAGGCAAGATGCCGTCGCCGAAATCGGGGACGGTGACACCGGACATTGAGACGGCCGTCAAGGAGTACGCGGCAGGCAAGCTGGAATATCGCAACGACGACGGCGGGAACATCCATGCCATCGTGGGCAAGGCGAGCTTCAGCGTGGAAGACCTGAAAGAGAACATCGAGGCATTTGTAAGCCACATCAAGCGTTCCCGCCCGGCGGCGGCGAAGGGCACATTCATCCGGAAAGTGTATCTGTCGGCATCGATGAGCCCGTCGGTGCGTCTGGCGGTGGCGTGAGTTTAGGTGTGAGGGTTCGTGATGAGTAGGCGAGTGAAGGGTTTAACCACCGAGGAACTACGAAGCCGGTATGAGGGCGTGGACTCGGTTCTGCTGGTCGATCCGACGGGGATCGACGCGAATACGAACAATGCGATGCGGGGCGATCTTCGGGGCAAGTCGGTGCGTCTGGAGGTGGTGAAGAACTCGCTGGCGCGTCGTGCGTTTGCGGGCGGGCCTCTGGAGCCGATGGGGCCTCTGTTGGAGGGGCCTAACGCGCTGGTAACCGGCGGGGATTCGATCGTCGATGCCGCCAAGGCAGTGGCCGAGTGGGGTAAAAAGGCTGGTCTGCTGAAGTTTCGGGGCGCTGTGGTGGAGGGCGAGGTTTTAGGGGCCGGCGAGGCGGCGGAGTTGGCGAAGCTGCCGGGCCGCCGTGAGCTTCATCAGCAAGTTGTGGGTCTGTCGCTGAGTCCGGGAGCCCGCCTGGTGGGGGCTGTGATGGGACCGGGGGGCGTCATCGCGGGCTGTTTGCAGGCTATAATCGACAAGGCGGAAGCGGCGTAGGCCCGGGCGGAGGTTGGGGTAGGCGTAGTAGACATACTGTCGGTTGCGGATTGTCCCTTCGGGGTTAAACGTCGCCAGAGGGGCGGCGGCTATCAGACCGGCGGCTGGGTTTGGATATCAGGCGGAGTGTATCAAGCGATGGCAGAAGCACCTGCGAAGCAGTGGAAGGCCGAGATCAAGGAGTTGGGCGACAAGATCGTGTCGCTTTCGTTGCTCGAGGCCAAGGAGTTGGCTGACTATTTGAAGGACGAGCACGGAATCGAGCCGGCGGCCGGCGGCGTGGTGATGGCCGCTCCGGGAGCGGGCGGGGAAGCCGCAGCCGAGGAGGAGCAGACGCAGTTTAACGTCGTTCTCAAGGAAGTCGGCGACAAGAAGATTCAAGTGATCAAGGCCGTCCGAGCGCACACACCGTTGGGCTTGAAGGAGGCCAAGGAGTTGGTCGACTCGGCGCCCAAGGCGGTCAAGGAAGGCGTTTCGAAGGAAGAGGCCGAGACGGTCAAGAAGGATCTGGAGGAAGCCGGCGCCACGGTAGCGCTGGAGTAATAGTCGGGTCCTCCGCAGCCGTTTGCGGGTGGCTGGAGAACAGGTTTTCCCCACTGCCGCGAGCGCGGGACCGATCGGGTCATGAGGGGACTGCCCGATCGACACAGATGGCGCTTGTGGTCGACGTCCCTGTAAGAGAGTTCGGGTCCCGAGTGGGCGGCCGAGCGGCCGGTACACTGCTGTGGACGTTTTCGGACCGGTGGAAGGTCTGACGGAAGGGTTGCGCGCATGGTTCAGACGAAAGCAGTCAGGAACTTCAGCAGATTGATGGACACGGAAGAGTTGCCCAATTTGGTGGAGATCCAAACGGAGTCGTATCGGCGGTTTCTCCAGGCGGACGCGGAGCCTACGCAGCGCAAGAAGATGGGTTTGGAGGCGCTGTTGCGCGAGGTGTTCCCGATTGAAAGCTATGACGGGAACATGTTGCTGGAGTACCTTCACTACGAGTTGGGCAAGCCGCGGTACACGACCGACGAGTGCAGGCAGTTGCGTCTGACGTACGGCGTGCCGTTTCGGATTCGGGTCCGGCTTTCGGGCAAGAGCGTGAAGGAGCCGAAGGAGGACACGATCTATCTGGGCGAGCTGCCGCTGATGATCGGCGGCGGCGAATTCGTGATTAACGGCGCCGAGCGTGTGATCGTTTCGCAGTTGCACCGTTCGCCCGGAGTGGACTTCGTGGTGGAGACGCAGGAAGGCGATCGTCCTCTGCACGCGTGCCGGATCATTCCGGAGCGAGGAAGCTGGATCGAGATCAATGTGACTCGTAAGGACGTGCTGGTGGTGCGGATCGACCAGTCGGGCAAGATCCCCGCGACGACGTTTCTGCGAGCGACCGACCCGAAGTATGGCACGGACGAGGCGATCGTGCGGGAGTTTCACAAGCCTCGGACCGTGCGTGTGAGTTCTCTGAAGCCGGACTACTATGCGGCGGCGGATATCATCGATCCGGCAGATGAGGAAAACGTGATCGTGAAAGCCGGCGCGCAGCTTTCGGACAAGGTAGCGGAGATTCAGGCGTGCGGCATCAAGCAGGTGGAGATCATCGACAAGGTTACTGATCCTCTGGTTCTGAACACCTTGGCCGAAGATGCAGCCAAGGACCATGAGGAGGCGATGCTTCGGATCTACTCCCGGCTTCGCCCGGGCAACCCACCGCAGAAGGACAAGGCGAAGAAGCTGTTCGGCGAGAAATTCTACGATGAGAATCGCTATCGGCTCGGTCGCGTGGGACGTTTCCGCCTCAACCGCAAGTTCGGTCAGGACGTGCCGGAGACGGAGATGGTGTTGCGGCCGGAGGATTTTCTCAACAGTTTGCGATACGTGGTGATGCTTCGGAGCGGGGACGCGAAGTACCAGGTGGATGACATCGACCATCTGGGCAATCGGCGGCTTCGGACGATCGACGAGCTTGCCTCGGACGAGATGCGCAAGGGCTTCCTGAAGCTTCGGCGTACGGTTCAGGAGCGTATGAGCCTGAAGGATCCGGACGAGTTGGAGCGAGTGGCCGAGTTGGTGAACTCGAAGAGTATCAGTTCGAGCATCGAGTTTTTCTTCGGGCGTGGCGAGTTGTCGCAGGTGGTGGATCAGACGAATCCCCTGGCGCAGCTGACGCACGAACGGCGGTTGTCGGCCCTGGGGCCCGGTGGGCTCAACCGCAAGCGTGCGGGGTTTGAGGTTCGCGACGTACACATTTCTCACTATGGTCGTATCTGCCCTGTGGAGACGCCGGAAGGGACGAACATCGGGCTGATTGCGTCGCTGAGTATCTACGCTTCGGTGGACGAATATGGTTTTCTGATTACTCCGTATCGCCCGGTAGCGCGGGGTAAGGTGAACGGCAAGACGGTTCCGTTACGGGCGGACGAGGAGATGCTGGGTGTGCTGGCGCCGCCGGAGGCGGTGGAGCGGGAGAGCAAGCGGCTGGCGTCGGACTTGGTGTTGGCGCGCGTGCACGGGGAGATGCTTCAGGTGCCGGCCAAGGAGGTAAAATACGTCGATATCTCGCCGAAGCAGACGGTGGGCGTGACGGCCTCGTTGATCCCTTTCCTGGAGCATGACGATGCGAACCGGGCGTTGATGGGGTCGAACATGCAGAGGCAGGCGGTTCCGCTGCTTCAGTGCGAGCCTCCGCTGGTAGGGACCGGCTCGGAAGGCCCGGTGGCGAGCAACAGCGGCATGGTGGTGCGGGCGGAGAAGGCGGGCAAGATCACGTACGTGGACGCACAGCGGATCATCCTGGACGGTACGGAGGAGTACGAGCTGCGGAAGTTTCAGGGCCTGAACGAGCGGACCTGCCTGAACCAGAAGCCGCTGGTGCGAACGGGGGAGCGCGTCAGCAAGGGGCAAATCATCGCCGACGGGCCGGCGTGTGCAGACGGGGAGCTATCGCTGGGGCGCAACGTGCTGGTCGGCTTCATGACGTTCGACGGATACAACTTCGAAGACGCGATTCTCATCAGCGAACGACTGGTAAAGAAAGACGTTTTTACGAGCATCCACATCGACGAGTTCGAGGTGGAGATTCGCGAGACGAAGCTCGGCCGGGAGGAATTCACCCGGGACATACCGAACGTTTCGGAGCGTATGCTGCGGAACCTGGACGAATACGGTGTGGTGCAGACGGGCACGCGTGTAGGCCCGGGAGACATTCTTGTGGGCAAAGTCAGCCCCAAGAGCAAGGTGGAGCTGACCCCGGAAGAGAAGCTGCTGCACGCGATCTTCGGGCGTGCAGGCGAGGATGTGAAGAACGATTCGCTGGAGATGCCCGCCGGGAGTGAGGGCATCGTGATCGATACCAAGCGGTTCAGCCGGCGCATGCACATGACCGACGAGCAGAAGCGCGAGCTGGCCCGGAAGATCAGCGAATATGAAGCCGCCTGCAATGCGAAGGTAGTCGGCGTGTTCCGGCAGATGTGCGAGGAGATCGAGGCGATTACCGAACAGATCATGGTCGATCCATCGACACGTCAGAAGGTGGGCCGAAGCGAGAGCCTGGACGTGATTATGGAGCAGGTGGACGGCTTCGGCGAGCAGGTGGAGGGGGGTCGTCTGACATGGGTCAGGCCGGCGGCCAAGCGCAACGAGGCGCAGAAGGTTGTGGATCGCTACTGGCCGAGAGTCAGTGAGATTATAGAGGAGCGCGAGCGCAAGAGCGCCCACATGAAGCGAGGGGACGAGTTGCCCTCGGGCGTTCTGGAGATGGTGAAGGTGTACGTGGCGACGAAACGGCAACTGGCCGAGGGTGACAAGATGGCCGGGCGGCATGGCAACAAGGGAGTGATTGCCCGGATCCTGCCGGAGGAAGACATGCCGTTTCTGGAGGACGGCACGCCTTTGGACATCCTGGTCAACCCGCTGGGTGTGCCGAGTCGTATGAACGTGGGGCAGATTCTCGAGACCCACCTGGGGTGGGCCGCTGCGGTGCTGGACTTCCGGGCCGTCACGCCGGTGTTCGACGGTGCGAAGGAGTCGACGATCTTCGAGGTAATCGAGGAGGCCAACGCACAGATACGGCAGCGACGAGAAGATCCACAGATCGTGCAGCGTGCCGGGCAGACGGACGAATTGCTGGTGGAGATGCCACGGAGCGGGAAGGTCACCGTGTACGACGGTCGGACGGGCGAGCCGTTCGATCAGGCGGTGACGGTGGGTTATTTCTATATGATGAAGCTTCACCATCTGGTGGACGACAAGATCCACGCACGTGCGACCGGCCCGTACTCGTTGATCACTCAGCAGCCGCTGGGGGGCAAGGCGCGCACCGGGGGGCAGCGATTCGGCGAGATGGAGGTTTGGGGCCTGGAGGCGTACGGGGCGGCGCACATACTTCAGGAGTTGCTGACGGTCAAGAGTGATGACGTGGAGGGCCGCACCAAGATCTACGAATCGATGGTGAAGGGCACGAACACTCTGGAGGCGGGCACGCCGGTCAGCTTCGACGTGCTGTGCAACGAGATACGCGGTCTGGGCTTGAACATCCAGTTGGAGAAGAAGCGTATCGGGTCGGGTTTGCTGTGACATGAGGGCCTGCGGCGGCAAGCCGTCCAGAAACGGACAGACAATCCACGAAGTGGTGAGAAAGGATAGCGTCTCATGGCCGAAAGCGTGTACGACCGAATCAACGATTACGGGTCGGTAAGGATCTCGCTTGCCTCACCGAACGATATTCGGAGCTGGTCGTTCGGCGAGGTGAAGAAGCCCGAGACCATCAACTACCGTACGTATCGACCGGAGAAGGACGGTCTGTTTTGTGAACGGATCTTCGGCCCGGAGCGAGACTGGGAGTGCGCCTGCGGCAAGTACAAAGGCACGAAGCACAAAGGGATGATCTGCGACCGCTGCGGCGTGAAGGTAACGCACTCGCGCGTTCGGCGCAAGCGAATGGGGCACATCAATCTGGCGGCCCCGGTGATTCACATCTGGTTTTTCAAGGCCATGCCGAGCCGGCTCGGCACGCTGCTGGATATCAAGACGTCTGACCTGGAGAAGATCGTCTATTTCCAGGACTACGTGGTGATCGACCCCGGTGACACGCCGCTGAAGTTCAAGCAGCTGCTGACGGAGGAGGAGTTCCGTTCGGCGCAGAGCAAGTACGGCAGCAGCTTCCGGGCTTTGATGGGGGCCGAAGCCGCCAAGGAACTATTGAATCAACTCGATCTGGCCCAGGAGGCCAAGCAGTTACGGGATGCGCTGAGCAAGACGAACAGCAAGCAGAAGATCAAGGATTTGACGAAGCGGCTGAAGCTTATCGATGCCGTCGCCAACAGCGATAACCACCCGGAATGGATGGTGCTGGAGGTCATACCGGTGATTCCGCCGGATCTGCGGCCTCTGGTGCTTCTGGAGAGCGGCAATTTCGCCACGAGCGACCTGAACGACCTGTATCGGCGGATCATCAACCGCAACAACCGGCTGAAGAAGCTGGTGGACCTCAACGCGCCGGAGGTCATCATTCGGAATGAGAAGCGGATGCTCCAGCAGGCGGTGGACGCGCTGTTCGACAACGGCCGCTGTCGCCGGCCCGTGCTGGGCTCGAGCAATCGCCCGTTGAAGAGTCTGACGGACATGATCAAGGGCAAGCAGGGGCGGTTTCGGGAGAACCTGCTGGGCAAACGTGTGGACTACTCGGCGCGATCGGTGATCGTGGTCGGTCCGGAGTTGAAGCTGCATCAGTGCGGGCTGCCGAAGAAGATCGCGCTGGAGCTTTATCAGCCGTTCATCATCCGCAAACTGAAGGACCGGGGTCTGGCCGACACCATCAAGAGCGCCAAGAAGATGCTGGAACGGCAGGACCAGCAGATTTGGGATATTCTGGAAGAGGTGATCTACCAGCATCCGGTATTGCTGAACCGGGCGCCGACCCTGCACCGGATGGGCATTCAGGCCTTTGAGCCGGTGTTGGTGGAAGGCAACGCGATCAAGATTCATCCGCTGGTATGCAAAGGCTTCAATGCGGACTTCGACGGCGATCAGATGGCTGTGCATCTTCCGCTTTCGGTGGAGGCTCAGGCGGAGGCGCACGTACTGATGATGTCGACGAACAACATTTTCAGTCCCGCTGACGGGCGTCCCATCATGTCGCCGAGCCAGGACATCGTGCTGGGGATTTACTACCTTACGTGCAATCACGCGGGCGAAGCGGGGCATCGCGAGCCGGGCCGGGAGATGTACTTCACCAGTTTGGAAGAGGTGCTGCTGGCCTACGATCGTGGCTGCATCGGGATGCATGCGCCGGTGCGCGTGCGCATCGACCGCGACGCCGTGGTGAGCGACTACAAAGAGTCGGCTGCTGCGCACACACCGGGCAAGGTGATCTTGACGACGGTGGGTCGCTGCATGTTCAATGATATTCTTCCTGCGGGCATGCCGTTCTACAACTGTCCGCTGGGCCAGGGCGGCGCGTCGCGAGTGATTGACGCGTGTCACACGCGCCTGGGCCGCGAGCGTACGATCGAACTCCTCGACGAGATCAAGATGACCGGCTTTCGGCAGAGCACGCTGGCGGGGCTGAGTTTCGGTCTGACGGACATGCGGATTCCCGCCGCCAAGAGCAAGATCATCGACGCGGCGCAGCGGGTTGTCGATCGTATCGAACGGAATTACCAGATCGGCGCCATCACGCAGTTGGAGCGTCACAATCAGCTTATTGACGTGTGGGTGCATGCTCGCGAGCGTGTAACCGCCGAACTGATGCGCGAGCTGGCGGAAGATCGGCGCGACGCAGACGGGGCCTATTTGCCTCCGGACAGTCAGCGGGGACGTCCTTACCTCAACCCGATCTTCCTGATGAGCGACTCCGGCGCGCGGGGCTCGGTGGACCAGATTCGCCAGCTCGCCGGCATGCGGGCGCTGATGGCCAAACCCTCGGGGGAGATCATTGAGACGCCGATCAAGAGTAATTTCCGCGAGGGCCTGTCGGTGCTGGAGTACTTCAGTTCGACGCACGGTGCGCGAAAGGGTCTGGCCGACACGGCGTTGAAGACGGCCGACAGCGGCTATCTGACGCGGAAACTGGCTGACGTGGCCCAGAATGTCATCGTCAATTCGCTGAACTGCGGTACGATCGAGGGCATCAAGAAGGGCGTGGTCTACAAAGGTGAAGAGGTGGCCGTGTCGTTGGCGGAGTCGATCGTGGGGCGCGTTGCGCGAGACACGATCCGTCATCCGGTAACGGACGAAGTGATCGTTCGTGAGAACGAAGTGATTACTCCGGAGATCGCCGAGCGTATCGAGAAGGAGTTGAAGCTGGAGGAGTTGAGCGTGCGTAGTCCGCTGACGTGCGAAAGCCCGTTGGGGGTCTGCGCGAAGTGCTACGGTTGGGACATGTCGACCGGGCGGCAGGTCGAGGAAGGCATGGCGGTGGGGATCATCGGGGCGCAGTCCATCGGTGAGCCGGGGACGCAGTTGACGATGCGGACGTTCCACACCGGTGGGGTGGCTTCACACACCGTCGTGCAGAGTGAGATTCATAACATCCAGGCGGGGCGGGTCACGTTTCATAACGTAAACCCGGTGGAGGTGCCGGATCCGCAGTCGGGCAAGGTGAATGTCGTCGCGCTGAAGCGGAACGGGGAAATCGTGATTTCCGACGCGAAGAACCGCGAGCTGGAGCGGTATAAGGTGCCGTACGGTGCGCAGCTTCTTGTCAAGAGCGGGGAGGAGGTGCCGGCGCGGACGCAGTTGTGTCAGTGGGATGCACACCTGTCGCCCATCCTGTCGGAGGTAGCCGGGTTCGTGCGATTCCAGGACATCATCGACGGCGAGACCGTGCGGCCCGAGCAGGACCGTGCGGGGGCGAAGTTTGTGGTGATCGAGCACAAGGGCGAGAAGCATCCACAGATCATCATCGAGGACAACGAAGGAAAGATTCTCGATTTCCATTACTTGCCGGCCAAGGCCCGCATCGAGGTGCAGGAGGGTGGCCAGGTGGTTCCCGGTACCTTGCTGGCCCGTCAGCCGCGGGAGATTGCCGGTACGCACGACATCACGGCAGGTCTGCCGCGCGTGACGGAGCTCTTTGAGGCGAGGCGTCCGAAGGAGCCGTCCGTGATGGCCGAAATCTCGGGCAAGGTGGAGCTGCGGGCGGACCGTCGCCGCGGGAAGATGACGATTCTCGTTCGTTCCGAGAGCGGAATGGAGCGCGAGCACCACGTTCCGCAGGACAAGCAGTTGCTTGTTCACGCGGGCGACTACGTGGAGGCGGGCGATCCGTTGATTGACGGCCCGCTGGTCCCACACGACATCTTGCGGATTCGTGGCGAAGAGGCGTTGCAGGGGTACATGCTTAACGAGACGCAGGCGGTTTACCGTTCGCACAACGTGACGATCAACGATAAGCACATCGAGGTGATCATCGGGCAGATGCTTCGCAAGGTGAAGGTGGACAACCCGGGCGACTCGGCGTTTCTGCCGGGAGAGGTAATCGATAAATTCCGGTTCCGCTACGAGAACGAGCGCCTGGCGCAGAGCGTTAAGATCGTCGAGCCCGGCGACGCGGAGTTGGAGAAGGGGCAGATCGTCAGCAAGGACGAGTTGAACGAACTCAACGAAGGGGTCGAGGAAGAGGACGGGGTTCCGGCCAAGGGTCGGCGACCGAAGCCGGCCATAGCGACTACGTTGCTGCTGGGGATCACCAAGGCCAGCCTCCAGAGTGAATCGTTCATCTCAGCGGCAAGCTTCCAGGAAACCACAAAGGTGTTGACGGAGGCCTCGCTGGCCAGCGCGGTCGACAGCTTGATCGGATTGAAGGAGAATGTGATTCTCGGGCACCTGATCCCAGCAGGTACCGCGTTCAAGCCGCACTTGCAGTTGCAGCTCGAGCACCGTGCCGAGCCGATCCCAGTGCTCGAAACCGTACCAGCCGAGCAGTTGGAGGCTGCCCCGGTGGAGGAAGAAGCGCCCAGCGAAGCGGAGCCCGAGGCCCCCTTGCTGGAGCCGCTGCCGCCGTTGCCGACGGCTTCGTCCGGACCCGAAGAGACCTCGCCGTGACGGCTGGACGGCTCGCATGGGGGGTGTTATGATAGGCGGGTTTCGATTGGAGAATTAGCTGCGGAGTCATCAGGTATGCCGACGATCAATCAACTTGTCCGACGTGGTCGCAGGAAGGTGCTGGCCAAGAGCAAGGTCCGCGATTTGGGTCGAGCTCCTCAGAAACGTGGGGTCTGCCTGCTGGTCAAGACGCAGACACCCAAGAAGCCGAACTCGGCATTGCGGAAGGTCGCTCGAGTCCGTTTGACCAATGGGCGCGAGGTGAGCGCTTACATCCCCGGGATCGATCACAACCTGCAGGAGCACTCGATTGTTTTGATTCGGGGTGGACGGGTGCGTGACCTGCCGGGCGTGCGGTATCACATCGTCCGCGGCACGCTCGACTGTGCGGGTGTGGAGGGGGACAAAGAGGGAAGGCCGCGACGTCGCGGTCGCAGCAAATACGGCGTCAAGCGAGGCAAGAAGTAGGCTCTGAACCACGACATCGGAATCGGCGGATCTGAACATGGCTTTCAAGAAGTGGACAAAGTCGCAAGAGCAGTTGCTACCGGATGCACGGTATGACAGCAAGCTGGTGTCGAAATTCATCAACTGCCTGATGCTCAAGGGCAAAAAGAGCGTGGCGACCCGTGTGTTCTACGGCGCTATGGATATGATCGAATCACGGGTGAAAGACGCGTCGCCGCTGGAAGTGTTTGAGGCGGCTGTCGACAACGTGAAGCCGCGCATCGAAGTCCGATCGAGGCGAGTGGGGGGCTCGAACTACCAGGTGCCGATGCCGGTCAACAGGAAGCGTCAGACGGCCTTGGCGATTCGCTGGATTCTTCAGGCCATTCGGAGCAAGAAGGGCCGCCCTATGGCGCAGCGCCTGGCTCAGGAGTTGATGGACGCCTATCGACAGGAAGGTACCGCGATGTCTACGCGGGACAACATTCATCGTATGGCCGATGCTAACAAGGCTTTTGCGCACTTCGCCTGGCGGTAGCCGGATAGTCTGCGCGATTTCATAGTACATGCTCAGCAGGGGCGAGGGGGCAGCGCCGGCCTTGGCGTGAGGGCTGTACCCCTGTAAGGAGGTCGTGTCTACCCATGGCGGAGTTCGGTCCGGCTGAAGTGGATGTCCAACTGACCTGCGAACTTCGCTACAGCGAGCACACCGGCAGGGCTGTTAGGGGTGTGCCCGCGCGGGTTGTGCGTCTGTGGCGAGACGGAGTGGACGAGGACGTCAGTCAGGCAACTCTTTTATCTTTTGACATTCGTTTTGGCGAAACGGCCGTCGCGACCGAAGGGTACCAGGGGGTGCAGACCCCGCCGGAGCACAGGCAGCAGGGGTATGTCCGACGGCTTATGGAAGAATCGCTGCGGCGGGCCCGAGAGCGGGCCGACGTTGCGTTTCTTTTCGGCATAGAGCGGCTGTACGGCAAGTTCGGATTTGCCACGTGCCTTGCGGCTGAGCATCTCGTGGTGCCGATTCGCCGTGTCGAACAGGCGGAATCCCTGCGCAGGGGAAATATCCGACCGATGCGAGAGGGCGACCTGCCGGAGATGCTGGATCTCTACAACGTTCAGCACGGCGGACGTCCGTGGACGGTCCGGCGGGACGTGAATTGCTGGGACCGCCTGCCGAAGCCTGAGATCTGGCAACCCGGCGTTGACGTGCGGGTGTTGGAAGAGGACAGTCGACTTTGCGGGTATATGGTCGTGCGAGCGGGCTCGTACGGCTGGGATCGGGGGGCAGCGGTATTGGAAATGACGGCCAAAGACGTGAGCGCGGCCCGTGCTCTGCTTGCGGCGGCGGCGGCTCGCTATTGGGAACAGAGATGTTCGGAGTTCGAGGTGTACGAGCCGGCCGACAGTGTCGTAGGGCGCGTCGCCCGACAGATGGGCTGTGATGTCAGAGCGACGTATAAGCCTGACGGTGGCGGCATGGCGGCCATTCTCAATCGCCAGTCACTGGTCGAGAGGCTCATGCCCGAGCTGGCGCGGCGCGTGCGGGCGGGTCGCGTCGAGCCACCCGCGTCGGCGCTGGATGCACTCGCTACGGGCAAGCTATGTCCTGACGACGGGATGCTGCTTCGCCTCCTATTGGGCTACTGGTCATGGGTCGATGCGCAAGCCGCAGGCTTGGAGGTCGCCTCCGGCTGGCGAGACACGTTCGCCGCATGGTTTCCGGGGGCTTGTGGGGCGCTGCCTTCGCCGTACGCACACCGGTTCGATCACTACTAGGCAGGGACACAGATGCGTACCCGCCCGGCGCGGCCGACGCGCGATCACTCGGTGATCGGTGCGAAGCCGTACTTCTCTTGCACTTGCATCCCGCCGCGGGATGACTTGGCGGCCGAAGGTGTATCGCTCTGATCGCCACCGGTGGCAGAGTCGCTCGTTTCGCCGCTGCCGCTGAAGCTGTAGATCAGCGCAGCGATGGCGGCAAGGGCGGCGCACAAGATGATGACTTTCAAGTTCTTGCCCATATGAGATGCCTCCCGCATTGCTTGCGGTCGTGGTATAGGCGACGCCGCGCATGGTACGTCGGGGACGCTCCAGACGGAAGGCCGGACGAGCAAGGTTATGCAAGGTAGGTCAGGAGAGGTTCGGCTGACCAGGTCTTCCAGGCCAGCAACTCGCCGTTGCTGCTTAATCGAACTTCCAGGATAGGCTCAAACCCATCGGTCGGCTCGACGCGGATGGCGAAACGATCGTTGCGAATGTTCAGGTCGATGGTCACTCGCTCGGGGTGGTGCAAGGCGGGCCAGGTGCGCCGGTGGGCGGCTAAGAGGTTGCCGAGGAGTTCGGCCGCCCTTCGCTCGGCGACGGGGGTCCGGCCACGCGCTGGGGAAGGAGTCAGGGCTCGGGTCAAATCGATCAACAGCGATCGAGTCTGTGCCCTGTCGTGGCGCGTCGCCGGGCCCCCGTGCGTCCGAACGTCGCTGGTGTTGTCAAGCACTGGGTCCATTCTGCTCGGCCTGGGTAAGGAGGAGGTTAGTTCCATCGTTCTCTGCCCTGTTATACGCAGCAGTCGGCCTGTGGGTTCAGCGAGGGCAAAGAATGATGTAACGTATTTTCTAGAAAGGGCTTAGGGTTCAAGGGCGGGGCGGTGGTGGGCGGTCGTCAGGGTCGAGTGTCTCCCTTGGCGTCGCCGGCATCCGTCTGGAGCTTGTCCAAGGCCGGAAGGACGTCTTCGGGCCGGAGAGCCGGTGGAAGCTCACCCAGCATCGTCATCACGAAAGTTGTCGAGTTGATGCGGTTGAGCGAACCGTGTGTACTGTCGGCACCCCCGATAAAAAAGTCGAACATCTTCGAACCATGGGCATAGCCGTCGCGGAAGCACACCAATACGTCCGGTGTTCGCTGCACCAATCCGTTAAAGGCAAGCCATAGCCGGTGTAGAGGGTCGGGGTATACGTGTGTGGCGGTGGCGTCGAACAGGGCGCGATCGTCGACCCACCCGTGGCGAGACACGCGTCCTTGTTCCGCGAGATCCGCGAGAACTGGCGCAAGCTGGAGCGGATCGCCGCTGTCGGCCTGATAGCGGTAGCGGTCGCCTTCTTTGGCCACATGAGCCAGGCCTTCGGGGTTGCGCACGACGATCTGCCCGCCCTGCGCATAGGCGACCAAGTCAACGCCGGGGTGGGTGAGCACGGCGTCGGCGACGGCCTGTGGGTCGTTGGTGGACAAGGCGGCATACGTAACCAAGCCATATTCGACAACGACTACGTCCTTAGGGTCATCCAATTGCTTGGACGGGTCGAAGCCGGCCTCGCGCAGGTGGCGTTTGAGCGAGACACGCCGGTTGTGGGTAAGGTTGTGCCCGTGATCGGCCAGGAGAGTCAGCCTGACCTGCCCTCGTCGGCGGTACACGATCTGTTCGCAGAGTCGGTCGATGGTCTCGAGGTATCGGATGACGGCGTCGCGCCCGCCCCGAGTGCCGAGCCCGGCCGTTGCCACGGTGTAGCCGAATGCCTGCCCAGTCTCAACGCGGCGGAACGCCCGGCTGATACCGCGCATCTCGTGCTCGAAGACGGCTTGCGGATTGAGGTAGGCGTTGGCGTCCCACCAAAAGCTGCACCGGTAGGCCAGCTTCTCGGCCCATTTGGCGTTGGTCCCATTGAGATAGACCGCGTTTCCGTCGCTGAGTGTGTTGCGGACGGGGTCGAAGTAGAGGGCCTCGCAGCCGAGGCATCGCTCGCTGTCGAAGACAAGCGAGAACGCCAGGTCGGTCATGCTGGGGAAGCAACTGATCAGTCGGGCCGGAGGATGGAAGAGCCGGAAGCGCCCCTGTTCGTATAGCTCACGGACCAGATCAAAGGGCACACCGTCGAGCGCGATGACCAGGTGTGGGACGTTGCGGCTGGCGGCGTCGAGGCGGACGGTCTTTTCGGGTGAGGCGTCGCCATCCTCATCGAATCGCAGTTCGACGATGCGCCCAGCTGCGTCCGCGTCTTGCCAGTAGTCCGGCTGCCCGTCGTCGTTGACGTCATAGGCGACCAGGGCGTGCCCGTTGGGACCGGTTGCCCTATCGGATTGCAGCGGGAAGTCGGCAACGGGTTGGCACCCGCAGAGTGACAGGCCCACTAGAGCCAGTACGATTGAGCAAGATGCTAGGAGGGTATGACTTCGACAGTATGTCATGGCGTGTCTCCAGGAACGATCCGAGGTTTAGCAACGGCGAATCTACGTTGGTGGCGTATCGGCTGCAAGCGCGGGGCGCTAGTCGTCATGCATAGAGCTAACAGGAGGCATGGGCGCATGTGCCGTAGCGGGGCCTGTGCGGGCTATTCCTGTGCGTCCTTTCCGGGTGTCAGCGTATTGAGGTATTCATGTATGGCTTTGGCGGCGATCTTGGCCTGCCCCATGGCCAGGATGACGGTGGCGGCACCGCTGACGATGTCGCCTCCGGCGAACACGCCCGGTTTGCTGGTCTGCATGGTCTGCTCGTCGGCGACGATCGTACCCCATCGTGAGACTTCCAGGCCTGCGGTCGTCTGAGGGACGAGCGGATTGGGTTTGTTGCCGAGGGCCATCACGACGGTGTCAACGTCGATAACGAACTCCGATCCGTCGATGGGCACGGGGCGGCGGCGCCCGGAGTCGTCGGGTTCGCCGAGTTCCATCCGTAGGCACTCGATACCCACGACGCGCCTTTGATCGTCGCCGAGAATGCGCGTAGGGTTGGCCAGCAGTTCGAAGTCGATGCCCTCCTGCTCGGCATGCTCAACCTCCTCTACGCGTGCAGGCATCTCGTTACGGCTGCGGCGATAGACGATCGTTACTTGGGCGCCCAGACGGCGGGCGGTGCGAGCGGCGTCCATTGCCACGTTGCCGCCTCCCACCACAACGGCCTTACTGCGTCGGATTGTGGGTGTGTCGTATTCGGGGAAGAGATAGGCTTTCATCAGATTCGAGCGGGTAAGGTACTCGTTTGCCGAGTACACACCGACGAGGTTCTCACCGGGAATGTTCATGAACATCGGCAGCCCGGCGCCGGTTCCGATGAAGATCGCATCAAAGCCCTGCTCAAGCAACTCGTCGACCGATTCGAGCTTGCCGACGACGAAGTCGGTTACCAACTCGACGCCGAGCCGCGTGAGGTACTGGACCTCGGCTTCGACGATCTCCTTGGGCAGGCGGAACTCGGGGATGCCGTACATTAGAACGCCACCCGGTTTGTGGAGGGCTTCAAAGATCGTGACCTTATGGCCCAACAGCACCAGGTCGCCCGCAACGGTAAGCCCGGCCGGCCCGGCGCCGATAACGGCCACCTTACGTCCCGTGGGCGGTGCGCATTCGGCCAACTGAACCTGGCCTTGCACCCGCTCGTAATCGGCTACGAACCGCTCCAAGCGCCCGATAGCCACGGGCTCGCCCTTCACGCCCAACACGCATAGCTTTTCGCACTGATCTTCCTGGGGGCAGACGCGCCCGCAGATAGCGGGCAGGGCGTTCTCCTCCTTGATCTTGCGCGCGGCCTCGTCGAACTTCCGATCCTGAATCAGCTTGATGAACCCGGGAATGTCGATGTTCACCGGGCAGCCGGCCACACATCGGGGGTTCTTGCAAAGCAGACAGCGCAGAGCTTCGGTCACCGCGAGATCGGCTGTGTAGCCGGACGGCACCTCATCGAAGTTGTCGATGCGCACCTCGGCGGGCTGCTCGGGCATGGGCTGCCTTGGGATCTTGGGGCGAGGTTGCTTTTTCGATGTTGAATCAGGCATGAGGGTTGCACGCTCCGGCTTGGGCACCCCGGTCAATGGTGGTGATGCGGGTGCAGCGGCGCATCGGTTTGCCCGACGGCCTGCACCTCGTCACCGAGGTAGGCCGCCTGACGGTGAAAAAGTTCGTCCCAATCCACTTGGTGCGCGTCGAAGAACGGCCCATCCACACATGCAAAACGCGTCTGGCCCGCCACCGTCACGCGGCAAGCGCCGCACATTCCCGTGCCGTCGACAATGATCGGGTTGAGGCACGCCCACGTCGGTACGGCGGCGGTCTTGGTGGCTTCGCCGCAAAGCATCATCATGAACGGACAGCCCACCGCCACGACCAAATGGATCGGTCGCTGCTGGGTGAGCATGTCGCTCAATACGTCGCAGGCATGGCCCTTGCGGTCGCGCGATCCGTCGATGGTTGCATAGAGCAGCTCGTCGGCGACCTCCGCGAGGCGATCCTGCTGGTAGTAAAGATAGTGGCTGCGGGCCTCCAGCACGCAGACCACACGATTGCCCGCCTCCTTCATAGCTCGTGCGATGGGATAGATCGCTGCGAGCCCGTAGCAGCCGCCGGCGCATACGACCGTACCGTGCTTGGCGATTGGGAAAGGGCGGCCAAGAGGACCGATCAAATGGGCGAACTCGTCGCCGGCCTGAAGCATGGCAATCTTGCGGCTGGATCGGCCGACCTCGAAAACCGGGACGGTGAGCGTGCCGGCCTGCGAATCCCAGTCGGCCAGACTGAGCGGCACGCGCTCGGAGCGGTCGTCGACCATCACGATGACAAACTGCCCCGGCTGGCACTTGGCCGCCACCTTGGGCGCTTCGATTGTGACCAGGTGCGTGTTTGGCACGGGCTCGGTCTTTTCGACTATGCGAAACACGGTGGTCAGTCTCCTGACTCGAAGGCCGATTCCGACCGTCCGGCGATCAGCTCTTCCAGTTGGGCCAGCCCTTTCACGTGTCGGCTCATACGGTGGCCGCGGAAGTATTTCGGCAGCGCCGACAGATCGTGGGCCGGATCGGGCTGCTCTACGGTTTCGCCGGTCGATCGATTGGAGGCGGTCGGTTCGAGGGCGGCGCTAACCTGCTCCAGGGATTCATAAGCCAGATGGTCCTGGCCAAGGGCTCTTGCCAGGTCAGCAGCGATCTGCCATTCCGGTCTGGCCTCGCCCGGTGGAGGGACCACGGCTTGTAGCTTCTTTACCACCCCGTCACGATCGGCAAACGTACCACCCGCTTCGATGAACACCGTCGTAGGCAGGATCACAGTAGCCGCTTCGCTAACGGGCGACGGATAGCAGTCCTGGACGATCAGGAGATCGAGGCTGTCGAGCACAGCCGGATCGATCGCGGCTGTCGCTACGTAGGCCGCCTTGATCTGGCCGTTGCGAATGGCCTCGGTCAGCGCGGGCAGGGCGGCTTCGGGCGCGGCATTGTGCGGTGCAATGAAGAGCCGAGCGCCGTTCAGGCCAAGCTCGGCAAGGGCGCGCAAGAGGTGCCGCGTTTCGAGACTGCTTGAAGCGTCGGCTACGACGGCCGCTTGCGATTCCTTGTATTGGGCCAACCTCTCGGCTGCGGCACGAATAGCCTCGTCCCAGTTCGCTCGCCGCCAGCGACCGTCGGTCCTGATCTGGGGATGAGTGAATCGGTCCTGCCCGGCGGCAAACTCGGCCACGGCGAAGCGCCCGAGCGCACACAACGGCCGCGATGCCGGGTCCTGGTCGGGCACTGAAGCTGTGCCGATTGCGCGATCGCCGCGCACGTGTACGGCGAGTGGACATCCGATCGGGCACAGCGCGCAGTAGGTTTGCTCGCTGCGGTCCGGGGCGCCTCGCCACTTGGCATAGCGGTCGCTGAGCGCACCGGTGGGACATACATCGATGCACGCACCACAGAAACGACACTGCAATTCGGCGTGGGGCAGCTCGGAGGGACCGGCGACTCGCGTGCGACCGCCGCGATCAACAAACTCGACGGCGGCCGTGCCATGGACGTCGCGGCAGATTCGCACGCAGCGCCCGCAGAGAACACACAGGTTATAGTCGCGATCGATGAACGGCTCGGCGCGCTCGAGTGGTCGGCCCTCATAGCTCGGCGGGTAGATCAGCTCGGTGAGACCGAATCGCTCGGCCAGCTTTCGAATGTCACATATGTCCTTGTTGTTACAGAAGTTACAGCCAGTGGTCCGCCCCGCCTTGCTAGGGTTGTAGCGGTATTTCAGACATAGCTCCTGCTTGTCGCACACCAGGCATGCCGTCGGATGGTTAAGTAGCAGCAATTCCAGCAAGGCTTTGCGAAGCTTGTTGATCTGCTCGGTCTCGGTTCGGACCACCATGCCCTCGGCGATGGGCGTGGTGCAGGAAGTGGGCAGACCGTTGACCGCCTCAATCTCCACAATGCAGAGTCTGCACGAGCCGATCGGGCCGACCTCGGCGTGGTAACAGACATGTGGGATATCGATCCCGTTGGCCAGAGCGGCCTCGAGCACGGTCTGGCGGGCGAGTGCGCGGAGTTCTCGCCCGTCAATTGTGATGGTCACGGTCTGCGCCGTAGCCGAGCCGGTTTCTCTGCTCGTGTCGGTCATGATGCTGCGGCCTCGGCAAGCGGTTCAGCCGGTGCGGATAGCGGACAGACGCCGGCCGGGCAGGTCCCGTGCAAGTGGGCCTCAAACTCGCTACGGAAATAGCGAATGCCCGTGAGGATGGGGTTTGGCGCGGTCTGCCCGAGACCGCACAGTGAGGTCAGCCGAACAACGTTGCCCAGTTCGAGCAGACGATCGAGGTCGCCGGGTGTGCCCTGACCTTGTGTCAACCCAGTCAGAATGTCGAGCAGTACGCGATTACCGTTCCGACAGGGCACGCACTGTCCGCATGCCTCGTCCTGAGCAAACTCCATAAAGTGACGTGCCAGGTCGACCACACAGGTATGATCATCAATCGCGATGATCCCACCCGAGCCCATGAGCGAACCCGTCTCGCCCATGGAATCGAAGTCGAGCGGCACCTCGATGTTGGCCGGCAGGAGCCCACCGGGGGGGCCGCCGGTGTGAACGGCCTTGAGCGGGTGTTCGTCCCTCGCGCCGCCGCCCACGTCGTTGACAACGTGGCTGAGTCCCATGCCCAGGGGCAATTCGAATACGCCGCGGCGCGCGAGCCTGCCCGAAAGGGAGAAGGCCTTGGTTCCGGGACTGCCGCTCGTACCGACCGCTCGGAACCATTCACCGCCACGAGCAACGATGAGCGGCACGTTCGCCAGCGTTTCGACGTTTTGGACGAGAGTGGGAGCACCCGCGATGCCCGACTGGCCGGGGTAGGGGGGGCGAGGCGCCGGGGCCCCGCGCCGGCCTTCGATGGAGGCAATCTGCGCTGTCTCTTCGCCACTGATGAATACGCCTGCACCGCTGCGCAGCGTAATGTCGAACGAAAAGCCCGAGCCGAGGATATCGTCGCCGAGTAACCCCGCCCAGCGAAGTTGTTCGATCGCCGTGCTGACGCGTTGATGTGCCAGCGGATATTCCGAAGCCATGTAGATGTAGCCCTGCGTGGCTCCAACGGCGAAGGCGGCGATCAGCATGCCCTCCAGGAAGGCGTGCGGATCGCTCTCGGCGAGCAGTTTATTGGAGAACGCGCCGGGATCGCCCTCATGCGCGTTGCACAGGACGTATCGCTGCGCGCCCTCGGCGTTGCGGGTGAACTCCCACTTCCGCCACACGGGGAAGCCGCCGCCGCTACGACCGCGCAGGCCCGATTCCTTCAGGCGCTCGACGATCTGGTCGGCCGGCGTGGCCAGGGCCTTGCGAAACGCTTCATATCCGCCGTTGGCCAGATAGTGACTCAGGTCCTCGGGGTCGATCAGCCCGCAGTGCTGCATGACACGGCGGACCTGATGGCGCATGACTGGATGGTCGGCCAGATCGGGCACGTCCTCGGGTGGGTCGGCGTCGATTTTGCCGATGGCCAGATCGGGGCAGAACCCGTCGGCCAGCAGACACTCGGTAACCAGCCGTCGGGCTGAGTTCTCATCAAGAGGTCCGTAGACGATCCGCGCGCAGCCGGGCTTGCGAACGATCACGGTGGGTTCGAGGTAGCAAAGCCCCATACACCCTGTGCGCACGAAGCGGGCCTGGCGGCCGCGAGCGGTCAGCTCGTCGCGCATGGCCTGGGCGACTGCATCGGCGCCGGCGGCCTGGCTACACAAGCCCAGTGCGACCCACACGACGGGGTCGTCGCCCCGGATGAGGGCGTCCCACTGGGCCCGCGCCTGACGAGTTAGCTGGTCAAGCCGCTTCATCGGTCTGCACATCCTTGGTGAATCCATACTCGGTGAGTATTGCCGACAGCCTGGCCGGGCTGACGCTGGGGTATATGCGTCCGTCGATCATGATGGCCGGCGCCATCGCACAGCAGCCCAGGCAGCCGATTTGTGAAAGCGAAAAGAGCCCGTCGGCCGTCCGTTGGCCGGGCTCGATGCGCAGCAGCTTGCGGAGTTCACGCATGAGCAGCGGCGTGCCCTCGACGTGGCAGGCCGTGCCCGCACATACCGTGATGTGGTGTCGACCTGGAGCCGAGAGGCGAAAATGTGAGTAGAAACTGACCACGCCGTGCACCTCGGCCTGGCTGAGTGACAGCCTGTGGGCGATCGGGGCGATGGCCGCGGGGGGCACGTGGCCGAAGAGGTCCTGCACCTCGTGAAGGATTGGAATCAAGCTGTTGCGGGAGCGCTCGTGGCGCGACAGGACGGACTGCAACGAAGCTCGAATCTGGTCGTAATCAGTCGTAGTCACCACTTGCCGGCCGACCTGGCCCTGTGTCGGGACTCTATTATATAGGAACAAACGACCCTTAGTCAGTTGGGTAATTATAGAGGCGAATGGTAAAGGGTGTCAAAGGCCGCGGCTGCGAGGGTCGACCCTTCCAACGGGCTCGTGGGCGCTGGGTGAGGCGGGGCGTGCCGGCGAGCGCCTCCGTCCGTGGCGGTTGGCACGTGGTGCGCTTGGGCGCCGTACGGTGTTTCCCTGATAGGGCAGGCCCGTGTTGACAATGGCGACAGAGGGCGGCTAGAGAAGCTGCTCGGTAGGGGCGCGCGTTGATTGTGCGGATTGAAGGTGCTATTTGTAGCGGCAGAGCTAGATTCGCGAGAGTGGCGGAATTGGCAGACGCGCAGGACTTAGGATCCTGTGGGGCAACCCGTCCGGGTTCGAATCCCGGCTCTCGCAATTGCGCGACGTCGAGTTGGGCCACTGCTGGAGTTACGCTGATATTATCACCGCGGGTGGCCAGCGAGGCTCCAATCATCCTTCTGACTCTTCCACAGCATGTTGACTGGTCGTGGCGGGTCGACTTACGGGTGCGGGTGTCTCGCGCGGAATCGGGCCGGGTAGCAGGGCGTCGAGGCGGGGTAGCAATCGGACGGTACCAAGCGAGAAGACTTCGTTACGTAGCTCGCAGCCCTGTGCGAGGACCTCGGCGGCCTGGGCGTGATAGCCGGCATCGATGAGCCGATCGGCCAACCGATCCATCACCGCGAGGCGCTCGAGGGTGATGGCTGGGGCGACCAAGCCAGCAACTTGCTCGTCGAACCAATCCGCCAGTCGACTCTGCATGCGAATCAGCAGCGCCGAGGCGGCCGTCAACTTGCCCGCCTGCGCAAGGGCCCGACAGCGAAGCAGCTTCGGCAGAACCTCGTAGGCATGCCCCTGCGGCGGGGCGAGCGCCATGTCCAACACGTCTACAGCTCGGTCGGGCTGACCGGCGCGAAGCCACAACATGGCTGCCCAGAATCGCGCCGGTTCCTGGATGGGCGGGTGCAGGCATTGGGCCAGTTCGGCGAGCCGCTCGGCTACAGCTGTGCACTGCTCGGGTGTGCCGGTAGCGACCGCTCGCAGTGCCTGAGGCCAGGGGCGCATAACGGGCAGTTCGGCATGCCAGCGCTGCACGTCGGCGGGCTGGGTCGTTGCCTCGGCAACCAGTCCGTCCAGCAGCACCTCGATAGCGGCCAACTGCCCGGCTGCAAGGGCGGTGAGTTCGTCAATGCGCTTACGGTCGTTCTCGTCGTCGATGCCGTAGAACACACTGCTGAGGGCAGGGTCAATCTGTCGACTCAGATGCCACCAGAACAGTCGCACGCGGGCCTCGAGCTCGGCATGGCGGGTCTGAGCGGCGTCGATCATCGCAGGGAGTTCGTCGGGGTGGGTGTCGAGGTACTGCTGATCCCCCTCGGCCCCGGGGGCACGGGGCGGTAGAACGCCTGAGTCCAACGTAACGGCTTGGCGAATCCACGGGCCAAGGATAGGCCCCGTCGACGGGCGCGGGGCGGGCGACGCCGCTTCATCTGTCGAGGCAACATGCTGCGGGGACTTCTCGACAGCAACCTGGGTTGTGGCGGGCAAAGAGGCTGGTGTGCCATGGGGAGCGACCGTCAGCACAGTCAGGATTGCAGGGATCGTCAGGTGAGTCACCGCAACTCCTTGGGCAATGCACGCACTGGCGGATCCCGGCGCGCCGGGACCAGTGGCACCCGAGTAGGCCGCACCAGCATCGTCAGACAGAGCCTGGTCTTCTGTTAGGGGCTTGCCAGGTTCGGCAGGCTGCCACCTCAGTCGGACCAGAGCAACGCCCGGTCGACCCATGCGACGCCGCGAGCCGATTATAGATCGGGCGCATGCAGCGTCAACGCCGCGGCATCGGCACGTTGACCCATTTGTGCGAGATAACTAGACTTCGTTGGTGCGGCATACACGCGCCAGACAGCGATGGGATTGAGTCGCATGCAAAGCAGGCGGACTTGCAGCAGCTATGCCTCAAACACCCGACTCCATGGTAACACGTCAGGCAATGACGCAACCCAGGCGTGAAGGGTTTCTCGCCTGGGCCGGCCGTCCCGTAGACAGCACCGAGATGCTCGCGTGGGGCATCTCGCTGGTGGCTCACGTTGTGGTGTTTGTGCTGCTGGCGTCGCTGACCTGGAGTCTCCAGCCCAGTGAGGCTGACAAACTGGTGATTCCCGAGGCCCGCCTGGCGCGCGAGCCGGGCGAGCCGATCCGAGTGTCCGAGCCGGCCGACAAGGCGGCCAGCACGCTGCTGGAGCAGACCGAGCTGCCCGCGTACAAGCCGAGCGAGCAGCAGGCCGATTTCGCCTGGCGCCGGCCGGCGCGCAGCGACAGCGACCTGAAAATCATCGGCATAGGCACGGGGGGCAGTCTTCCCCTGACCGGCGGGCTCAGCGGATTGGGTTCGGAGTCGGGACCGAGGGCCGAGTTTTTCGGCACGGGGGGCAATGCGTATCGTATCTGCTACGTGATCGACCGATCGGGCTCGATGTTGGACAGCTTCGAGTACGTCCGGCGTGAGTTGAAGCGATCCATAACGGAGTTGGTGCCTCAGCAGCAGTTTCACGTCATCTTCTTCAACGCGGGCGAGCCGGTGGAGAACCCGCCGAAGGCGATGATCCATGCGACCTCGACAGCCAGACAGAAAACCTTCGAGTTCCTCGATCGGATCGCGCCGGGTGGGCAGACCGATCCGAGTCGTGCGCTGGAGCGGGCGTTCTCGCTGAGGCCGCCGCCGGAACTGATCTATTTCATGACGGACGGCGAGTTCGATGCGTCGATCGTGGAGAAGCTGCGGCGATGGAACCCACACCAGCGCGTCAAGATCAATACGATTGCGTTTCTATACGAGTTGGGCGACGTGGCCGGCGTGCCGCTGCTGAGGCGAATTGCCCGCGAGCACGGCGGCCAATACCGATTCGTCGGTGCGGAGGATTTG
>Ga0272442_10002086_pt1 | contig 29410 bp, 34 predicted proteins | sample SSMForm2O_FD_200262 | JGI IMG/M metagenome (GOLD analysis project Ga0272442, IMG submission 200262) | Marine sediment archaeal communities from Little Sippewissett salt marsh, Falmouth, MA, United States - SSM-Form-2O | ecosystem: Environmental > Aquatic > Marine > Wetlands > Sediment ...
CCAAGATAATGGATCTGATGTTTGTGCTTTTTTTGATATTTTTTTCATTTTATTATCATAAGATAGGTTCCATCTGAAATTTCTTCAAGATCAAAATTACCATTACAAGGATAAATATATCCTGGTGTTTTTGCATCTTTCTGAATAGAAATTCCTTCTTCTAATTTAGATATGATATAGTTTGTTTCTATTACAATTTGTGTATTTGTTTTTGATAAAGAGATAACACACAGGTCTTTAGCTAATACATCTGGGCGGATTTCTTCATTTGCTCTTTGCACAATAAATAAAAGCATTAATCCCAGTATTAAAATAATAATAAATATACTAAATATAGAATGATAAACCATATTTTCAGAACCTTTTTTTGATTTCATTTTAACTATAAGAGCCAATATTTTGACAAACTTCTTTTATCTTATCTGCCTTATAAGGAACTAAGAATACGCCTGCACAACCTTCTCTGTTACCATCACAGTGAACTGCTGCTGCATGTGTGCTTGTCCAGTAGGTAGTTACTTGTCCAGCAGTTATTGCAACTAAAATAGCAATTGCTCCCCAAATACCTGCTTTTGCACCAGTAGATAAACCGGCTTTTGCTGCTCCGCCTGCAGCAGCTCCGGCTGCAGATCCTCCCTGTACAGCAACATGTGTTCCTCCAGGCATAGCTAATAAAGAAGGGCTTGGAGGGGCTAGAGCAGTTGCACCAGCTGGGACAGCATTTCCTACAAATAGTTTTCCAAGAATTCCTGGACCAACAAGTCCTTTACCTATACCTAATCCACCAGTAACTAAAGATAAAATAGTTAATCCCTCTCTTTTTAACATTTGTCCAATTTCATCACCTTTTATAGACATATAAACAACTGCAAGGTCATCTTCTGTTGTAGATGATTCAATAGATAGGTGTGGATCTAAATGGGTGTTTTCTTGACCAATAAAATATTCTAAATAAGTAAATTCTTTTCCAGGAACTTTTGTTTCATCAAGATATCTTAGCAGATCTAATTTTTTTGGTTCTTCTTTTAAATTATCTTCAAAATGAATTATTGAGCAAATAACACAACCAGCTTTGGATGTTCCAAACATACCAATTTCACGCCACATTGTCTCAGAGAAAAAATCTAATCTACCTTCTCCAAGCATCCACCAACAATCATACATTTGGTTTGCGATTTCTTCTTTTAATCTTTCTTTGTTACTTGAACCTAAAGTTATTTCAGATGTTTTACAATTTAGAGGCATTAAATCTTGTCCAGGTTGTAGCCCAATAATTTCCTTGCTTCTAAATATAGCACTTTGATGACATGCTTCTTTTTGTGCAAGTTCATTATAAGGAATTCCTCTTAAAAAAAGTAAGAGAATTGCTGCACTAATTATTAAAATTATTAATACAATTATGGTTGATTGAACTGTTACTCCTCTTTTTTTCATTTTACGTAAGCCCTAATGCAGGCAATAAATATTTAACTATTGCAATTGCAACAATAGCTAGTGCAACAATAAAAACAATTAGTTTTATTAACTTTTCGTATCCAACTGTCCCTTTTTTTATTTTCATTCTACTTTTTTTACATCATAATTATTGGGATTATTTGTTATTTCAAGATCCATTACTTCGATAGGTATTGAGATTGAGGTTCCTTTATTCATGAATGGTTTTTTAGGAATTTCACAAGCAACTGCAATGCATTCATTTTTTTCACAAATACATATTGCTTCTCGCGAAAAAAAACTATCTGGTTTTTTAAAACCATTCGTGTTTATATTTTCTGTTTCTGAAAAATAATTAAGTGTCCACCCAATGGGGGAAGTTATTGTGACTAGTTTTGTTTCTTCAGGGCCTATTTCTTCAACTTTGTTTAAGAAAAACTCTAAACTAGAAGAAGCTTTTTCATTTGTCAAGTCTCCATAGTAATATTTTAAATAAAGGCTAATTGCAGTTATGATTAATGCAAGGCCAATAACAAAAATTATTAATGAAACTAAATTTTTTCCTAATAGTTCTACACCTCTTTTATTTTTCATAAACATAATTAGAAGAGAATATATTTAAAGATTCCTAATTTTTGATCAGGGTTTTATTGATGCAGCATCCCAGAAACCCAGAGCATTTTTTATATTAACCCAGATAGTTGAAGTTATATCTTTCATAGCACCTGTGAAGATTAGTATAATTACTACTAAAACTATTATTATTAATATAAGAATAATTATTGTGTTTGTAGATAGTTCTACTCCTTTTTTATGCATTTTCTCTGTTGTTAGAATTTTAAATTCTTATGTTTCACAAGTAGTTTCATCAAATCCTGCTTCTTTACACTCTACTTCCTTATGGGCCGCAATTTGGCTATCCCAACAATGTAATGTATCTGTTCCAATAACTTGTCCATTATCATCTCTTTTTTGTATAGCTGCCTCATAACCACAAAATGCTATCCTATCTTTGTTTAAACAAAGATTTACACAGAAACTTTTTGCTCTTGTTAAATCTCCCACATCATAACTAGGCACTACTGGTGTTATTCTATTCCAAAGGCTTTGCATGCCTCCTGTAAAATAAAGTGCAAGAATTACTAGTACAAGTATAGCTAGAATTATTACTATTATTGTTGTTATGTTTATTTCAGCACCTTTTTTATTCTTCATTTTTCCTCTTTTTAAATTTTAAGCTTTATTTGTTTTTAAAACTTTCTATATTTCTTTTTATTTAATTAAAATACATGGTAAATTATTTTCTTGAGATATTTCTAATATATCTCCGTGCCCAATGTATTTTACCTGGTTAGTTGATGTTGAGCAAAATTTAACATTTGAAATTACTGATTCAGATGTCCATATTTCATCTTTAGAATTTGTTTTTGTTGTAATTGTTTTTTTTACTTGTTCTCCAGAATATAAAAGAGAAATTTTTGGATTTTCAATTTTTATTGAAAAACCTTCTGGTAAAACAATGGTTTTTTTACCAATTTGATTGTTATTTATCCAATTTGGAATTTTTTCAAATTCATCTATTGCTTCTTGTCTTAGTGGAAAACATTTTGGAAGTTTTTCTATAAGTGTGTTTATTGAATCTACATTTTGTTCTGCAGTTTTTTCCCGATCTCCTCTAAACCAATTTCTAATTCCAAGAATTCCAGGATTTTCATTTAATCGCTCATCGTAATAAGTTATAATATTTAGAGAATCAAAATCTTTAATAATATATTCTGAAATAATAATTCCTCTTACAAAGTCTCTTATTGTTGGAAATTTAGAAGAAAATTGTATTCTTATAAGATTAGGCAAATAAATAGATTTTATATAAAGCATATCGTCTGTTGTTGGTTTTACAGAGTATACATTTTCAAAAAAAGCATCCTCTATTTCATTTTCTCGTAAAACAACATTTTTATTATAAAGTTGAATTTTTCCAAGCAGGTCATCAATTACTAAAACTCCTTCATTGTGGATAGAACCTGGAAAATCTGGGAAAATTTTACATATGCATTGATCATCTGGAATAGAACCACAAAACAAAATATTTTCTCTCATAATATCATAATTTTGTTCAATTTTTTCTTCTATTTTTGGATCTATTTGATCTGGTTGTATTAATCCATGTAATAAAGTATTATGGGCATTTGTTACAAAATATATTGTTGCAACCATTACAACAATCACAAGAATCCATATGGCTAATTGGCCCATTGTTTCTTTTGACATTTTTATCTTCCAAATCTAAGTAGATTTTTTATTTGATCAATTACATTTATGCCTTTTTTTTGCATTAATAATAAACCACCAATAATTAAGAGTAAAACTACTAGGGCAATGATCCACCATACTACTTCCCTTGCAACTATTCCTCTTTTTTTCATTTTTTTAATTTATACCACTATCGAACCAATTGAAGCAATTGCCAATGCACCCAACAAAGCAGTAGCAATTAATGCTGTGAAAAAGTATAAGGTTATTCCAGTTAATAAATTTTTAGCACTTTCTGATTTTTCTGAAAGTCTATCTTCTCCACTTTTTACAGTTACTAATGTTCCAGTTAATATTAAAATTATTTCAAGCAAATAAATTCCAATTATTATTTGTAACCAATAAGGGGGTATCATTTTTACAACATTAAACATTCCGGTAAGTGCACCAATACTCCCAAATCCTGCAAGTTCTTGAGATGCACTTAAAGAACCAGCATCCATCATAAATTGTAATTTTCCTAGAATTAGGGTAATCATTGTGGATAATCCTACCACAACAGCAGATAATAGGGGTGCTAAAAAAGTCATATTACTTTTCATACTAGATGTGACATCTGCTAAAAGATCTTTTAATCTTTCATTAACTTTGTAAATGTTTTTTACATATTCACTTATTGCCATTAATGCTTTTGAAGCAATTTTAAGACCTTTTTTAGCAGATTGTATAAGTATTTGCATACTGGTTCTTATTAAATCAGATGGATAGTAAATTATAGCTCCTCTAGATTGGTTGAATATGGCATGTTCTACTGACATTCCTGCTTGTTGGACGTTTGTATTTACTATTGAAAAAAATCCTGATGTGGATGTCCCCTTTAAATCTCTTGCAACTCTTCCAAATGCCATTTCAGCAGGAACCCCATCTGCTAATCTATTTCCCAGCTGGAATATAGCAGATGCAAATTCTTTTTCCATCCTTTTTGTATTTTTTCTTGTTTTGATTAATTTTTCAGTTTTTAGTTTATAGCCCGTTACAAAAAATAAAGCAACACCCAGAACAAAAAACATACTTAAAAATACTGAAACAATACCAAAAGGTCCAACTGTTTGATTAGTTTCAGGATCAACTTTAAAATCAAAGGCAGGTTGGCCTAAAAAACTAATATTATAATCTTTTTGTAATCCAATTGCTGCAGGCATATCTGTAAAGTGGAATAATAATGGAAGTAATCCAATAATAATTAATGGCAAGGCAATTAATAGTGCTTTTACCCAGACACTTTTATCTTTATAATATTTATATTTTGGATTTTTTTCTAGTAATTCTGTTTCACCATATCCTGCCGGTCTTTTATTTAGTATCTGGTTGGTCATATAAAACACAAAAAATGGCAAAATTATATTGAAAAGTATTGCAACATGATACCATTTTATTGCACCTTGTAATAATGTGGATGCTAAGGGTAAAAGAGCAAGTCCAAGTGTTGGTAAAACAATTCCCAACATGTATATATTTGTAATTGGAGATTTAACATCATGGGTAAAATGTATCATCCTTTCATAAACACCATCTAATATGACTTGTAATGCTTTTTCAAGAATTGTGATTCTTCTTTTATTATCTGGTTCATATAATGAAGATTCTATTAAATGAACAGATTCAACAAATTCAGGATTATATTTTCTCCATTTTTCCAGATATGCATCCAAAGCATCTTTAATTGTAGCATATCTTCCAGTTTCAACATCCCAAAATATTTTTTTCAAATCTAAAGATAACGGGGGCTGTAAATTTTCTGCCGCAAATCTAATAGCTCTTTCAAGATTGGAAGTATGTCGCATATAAACTACTATATATAATACTGCTGGAACCATTTGCGAGGCTGCTTTTAAACGCCATTTTTGTGCAAGACGTTTAGGCATACTGTTTAAATAATAATATAAAAATAAAGTTACAAAAATTAAAAGTAAGAAAACAATTAAAGCATTGTTTAAATTATTGGATAACATATAGACTGCCACAGCAATTAATAAAGAAAAAATAAAACCCATTAATAAAGCAAACATGGAGAGGCCTGCTGCTTCTCCGGGTTCTAATTCAAGGTGGGCGGTTTCTAAATTATCTCTGAATTTTTTTTCATCTTTTTTTCCAAGTTTAATCTTTATTGTTTTTCCGATACTTTTGCAAGTTTTTTCATAGCCAGTTGCAACAAATAAAGATTCTTTTCTGAACTTTCGGTATTCTTTAGAATAATCTGATCCAGGTTCTCCTGAAATTTGTTGTCTTATCTTAGACTCCCATTTACCTAGAAGATCTTTTGCATTAAATCTTTCCATATTCCCTCTTTTTGATATATGATTAATAGAAAGAGATTATAAAAAACTTATGTTGAGATGCCAAAAAATATATAAACTAGAGTTTTGTTTGTCTTCTATCTTATTAAAGTGAGGTAAAAAAATGTTAAGAATATTAAAAATAAGTGAAGTTGTCGGAATGAAGGTTTTTACAGATGGCGGAGATTACATTGGAGTAGTTGAAGAAGCTAATCTTATGGGCAATAAGGTAGACAGTTGGAGAGTGAGGGTAGCTAGAGAATCTAATTTAGGACCTTATCTTTCAGGAGCTAGAGGTTTGATAATCCCTCAACAATATATTAAAGCATTTGGAGAGGTAGTTATCATTAGTAGAAGTGCTGTTCCTACAAGAGAAGAATTAGACACATCCGAAGAAGTTGAAACCGCTTAAATTTAAACTTTAAACTTAAAAAAAGATGGCTGAATCATTATCATTTGTACAAGACCCTTTCTTTTATTCGGTTTTATTACCATTTATATTAGTTTTTGCTGTATTTTATGCTATTCTTGAGAAAACAGAAGTCCTTGGAAAAAACAAAAGAATGGTTAATTTAATTGTTTCTTTTTGTATAGGTTTTATTTTTATTGGAGTTCCCCACCTTGTAGGAGTTGCCCTGGATATTATACCTATTTTTGCATTAGCAGTCATAATTTTGTTATGTTTACTTTTATTATTTGGTTTTGCAGGCATAAAAGTAGAAGATAGTAAGGCCCTTAAAGCAACTGTTGGGATTGTTTTAGCATTGGCTTTAATTGGAATAGTTCTTTATGCAACCGGAGTATTTAGTTTATTAACTAGTGCAACGCTTTCAAATTCAGTAATTAATATGATTGTTTTTGGAGTTTTAATAATAATTATTATTTTAGTTGTTGTTTTAGGTGGACAAGGTAAAAAACCTGAATCTTCAAGTTAAAATAAATTAGAAAGATATAAAAACCAAAAAAACTTTGTTAAAAAAGAGGTGTATAAATGAATAGTTTATTTTTTGGAGGCCCTTTAGAACAAGTAATTTACCAATGGGGCCAATTTGGAATTTTTTCAGTAATTTTACCATTTATATTAGTTTTTTCAATTGTATTTGCTATTTTTGAAAAAATTAATTTATTTAAAAATAATAAAGCAGTTCATGTTATTATCGCATTAGCCATTGCATTTTTTACAATAGCTAACCCATATGTTGTTTCTTTTTTTACACCTATTTTTTCTAATTTAGGATTGGGTGTTGCTATTTTGGTTGCTTTGTTAGTTGTGATGGGGTTAGCTGTTAAACCAGATAGCGGTGCTTGGAAAATGATTTTTTTAGTTATTGGTATTTTGATATTTATTATGGTTTTAATTAATTCAGGTGTTCTTGGACACATCTTTAGAATTCCTGTTTGTGATGCATATTGTCAAGCAATTGTTTTATTTGTAGTTGTAATTGGTATTGCTGTGGGGGTTGCTGTTTTTTCAGGAAAACCTGGAGAAAAAAACTTATTAAAAGAAGCAATGGGGGCAGGAAGTTAATATGGCAATAATAGATGTATCTTCAAGTATAGCAACTTTTTTACCAGTATTTGCATTTTTATTGGTTTTTGCAGTTGTTTATGGTTTATTATCTAAAACAAAAATACTTGGAGAAAACAGATTTGTTCATATTTTAATAAGTTTTTCCTTAGCTGTAATTTTCTTAGCTTCTTCAAGTGCATTACAATTTACAAAAGTAAGTAGTGCTTGGTTTGCAGCATTTATAATTAGCATATTATTTATTGTATTAATTGTTGGATTAGCAAGAAAAAATCTTGAAGATATTTTAACGCCAGGATTTACTTGGTTTATTGTTATAGCCTTAATTTTAATTTTCATATTTTCAGGAATTTTTGTTTTCAAAGATGCAATTAACACTTATTTAGCACAACCAAAGAATTTTATTTTAGATCCAACAATTTTGGGAGTTGTTGTATTGGTTGGTTTAACTGTATTTATTTCTTGGTTACTTGCAAGAGATAAACTAGATAAAAAAGTTTAGAATAATTTTCTACCAAATTTCTTTGCCATCTTTTGCATCATTCTTTTGTTTATTCCACCCTTTTGTTTTCCTGAAGAAAATTCTTTAATAAGTTTGTATTGCTTTATCATTTCACGAATTTCAGATGTAGGAACATGAGAACCTTTTGAAATTCTTTCTGTTCTTGAACTATCTATTATGTCTGGATTTTCTTTTTCATTAGGTGTCATAGATTGAATTGCAAAACCCCATTTCTTTACCTTGCCTTCTTGAACCTGTAACATATCCGGGATTTTTTTACCTATAGATCCAAGATTTCCCAGATTTCCTAAACCAGGAATCATTTCAGCAACCTTATCTAGGGGGCCCATTTTTTGCATTGTTTTTAATTGTTTATGAAAATGATCTAAGGTAAATTTTCCATCTTTTACTTTTTCTAATTCTTCCATTTCCTCTGTTTCTGCAATTGTTTTTACTTTTTCTATCAATGCTTTCAGATCTCCCATTCCAAGTAGTCTTGAAACAAATGCAGAAGGATCAAATAATTCAATTTCATGAGGTTTTTCTCCTGTTCCAACAAAATAAATATTTGCTTTTGTTTCACTACAGGATGCTAGAGCACCTCCACCCTTTGCTGTCCCATCTAATCTTGTAACAATGACTCCAGAAATTCCAATTTCTTTGAAAGTTTTTGCTTGTTTACGTGCAGCTTGCCCAATATCTGCTGCAATAACTAAAAAAGAATGATCTGGTTTTAATTCTGTTTTAATAGATGCAAGTTCATTTATAAGATCTTTACTTAATGCATCTCTTCCAGCAGTATCTATAATACATAAATCATATTTTTTTATCTTTGATTTAAATTTTTCAAGAATTGCAAGAGCATTTTTTTCTTCTAAATCTATAAAACAATCAACTTTTACTTTATCCGCCATTTGTTTTAATTGTTGTGGTGCTGCTGGTCTATGAACATCTAATCCAAGTAAACAAGTTTTGAAACCACGTTTAGAATAATAAAGGGCAAGTTTAGCTGCAGTAGTTGTTTTTCCTGCACCATACAAACCTGCTAGCATAATCTTAAATGGCTTTTTTTTCTTGTCAATCTTAATTTTATATTCATCTTCTCCAAGTATAGAAGTTAATTCATCGTGAATTAATTTTAATAATTGTTCTCTTTTATCTAATCCTTTTTGGTCTTTTGAAGCTTGTTTTTTTATTTTTTCTAAAAGATCTTTAGCTATGTCAATAGGAATATCTGCTTCTAGCATAGCTCTTTTTAATTCTGTACAAATTTCTTCTATTAATTTTTTGTCAATAAAGATAGCTCCAGCTATCTTTGTCATAGCTTTTTTTAAACTTGTTCCAAACTTTTCTAACATGCTTAAAAATCCTCCTGATTTTTGGCATGCAGAAAACATCCATTGTTTTCAGGCATAAATCTTCAGAAGAAGTTCGCTTTTATAAAGGTTAGGAAATTGTTATTTGTCCTACCAATTTGAATTCCTATTCCTCTTTGTTTATTTTGATTAAGTATTCGAACTATTTGAAATCCATTTATTGTGTTGTTATCCACATATTACGCCTTAATATTACCTACAAAATCATATTAAATCCTCTTAATTGTAGTGTTTTCTTCATTTTTATTTAACAAAGTAGCAATGCAATCCCTATTTTAATCTTTTCCCAAATTTCCAAATAAACCATCTTTTTCAGTTTCGAGGTAGTATGTAATATAATCATCTGTGCTATCTTCTGTAGTTTCTCCTCCGCGAACATGACAAAGGGCAAATCTAAGATATTTTTCATCTGAACTAACAATAAATTCTGGTTTTCCATCCCTGAAGAAACTTGCTCTTCTTTCTGTAAGCGCATAATATCCTGAGTCGGTTGCAATTTCTTTTTTTAGGTCTGTTCCATCAAAACCCATAATAGCATATTGAACATCTGGACAATCAGAATAACACCTATTTCCAGCAAGAGTATATTTGTAATTATATCCTGCATGAGTTGTATCCCAAGATTCTCCTGCGTGCAGTACATGTACTTCATCATACCCTAATTCTTCAATTTCATCAATATCTTTTTGTATTTGTTGTTCGTCGTGTTCCATAGTTTCTTTACTCCCTTGAACTTGTTCTTGTTTTTCTGGTTCTTGAACAGTTATTTGCCCAGTTGTGGGAGCTTCTTTTTTACATCCGACAATAAGTGCAACTAAACCAATTCCCCCTGCAACCAAAAGTGTTTTTATTGTTTTTTTTAGTGTCATTTTAATCCTGCCCAGAATTTCTTCTTGCTACGTCTTGATAATTTGTCCAAACCTGTTCTTTATTTTCTTGAGCATATCTTTCAAGTGCTTCAGTTGTTCTTTTAAATCCCCTTAGGAGTCTAGGTAATTTTTCTGGATCTTTTTTTTGGTTTATAAATGCTTGGTAAAGTTCTCCATCTCCTTGTCTTCCGAATAAGAATCTAAAATAAGTTTCTACAACATGTTTCAATCTTTCACCTTCTGGTGTATCTTTTCTCATATATCGTTGAATAGCCTTTCCCTGATCACTATATTTTAATCTGCACATATATTGGAAATCTGTTCTATGGATGTCAATACCGTCTAGATTATGATGCTCTAAAAGAATTCTTGCGCCTTCTATAATGCTCTCTAGTAAACTTTCTCCCATCGTAAGTCGAACTAATTTTCCGTTTTTGAATTTTTCAATTGTCATTTTTTATTCTATGAAAAGTTTAGCTGTTTCAACATGTTTTTCTAAATCATATACAAATTTGTCCCAGTTTCCTCTTTCATAATAAACATCATTTCCATAAGCGCCGTAGTGCACATGGAATTCTTTTCCTGTTTCATGTAATCTAATATCTGCTTGTAGAACTGGGAAATTCCTTGTCCAACTTGCTGAACATGGCCAAGCAGCAACAACACTGTAACTTTCTCCATTTTGAGGTATTTTTCCCACTGTTAATGGTTTTACTTCTCCAGAATTTCCATATCCAAAATAAGCTGTTTCTCCATTATGAAGATGTCCTGTTTCATTTCTTTTAGCAGCACTAGCTAATCGATTATACAAGTGGGTTCCTAATCTCACTTGTTCTTGTGCAAGCTGTTCTAATCTCACTTGTTCTGCTTTTACAGCAGTAGCATCTTTTCTTACTCTTCTTCTTTTGCTGATTCCCAAAAAATCCATTTTTCTTTGTTTTATTTGTTACTATTTAGTTAATACTAAGCAAGAATAAAGGTATTTTAAGTTAATGTAATTATAATAATTATAGTAATTATTTTAGAAATATTTAAAAATAAATGATTTTTATTATACTTATGAAGAGAAAAATTAATCTTGTTGGAGAGAACACCTTGACTGTTTCACTGCCTGCAGAATTTGTAAAAAAACAGAATATTAAGAAGGGTCAAGAAGTAGATGTAGAAGAACAAGGAAATGATTTGGTAATCCATACAGAGAGAAGACATGAGCTTGAGACAGTAAGGGCAGATATAGATGAAATTAAACCAGTTTCAAGAAGATATGTTGATGCTTTGTATAAACAAGGTGTTGATGAAATTGAAATTTCATATGACAGAGAATCAGATTTAAATAAAATTAAAGAAGCAATTTCAAAAGAAGTAGGAACTTTTGAAATTGTTAAAAAAAGCAAGGGTATTTGTTTAATTAAAAGTGTATCTGAACTTGATAAAAAAGAACAAGAAAATCTTTTGAAAAGAACATTTATGTTATTACAAGAAATGTTATCTGATATTTCTGAAGCTTATAAAAAGAAAAGTAAATCTAAGCTTAAGGATGCCATTGAACTTGAAAAAATAAATAATAAATTAACTCATTTGCTTAGACGCGCCTTGAATAAACAAGGAAATCAGAATTATAAAAATACAATCTTACTTTATTTGGTGATAGGACAACTTGAAAAAGCAGCAGATGAATTAAGAGATCTTTGTTTAATTGCAGATTTAAATTCAAGAGAAGTATTAAAATTATTGCCTGATTTAAAAGAATTTATAGATCTATTTTACAAACTATTTTATAATTATAATAATCAACTTGCTTCTTTTTTTGAAGTAAAAGGTTTGGAATTTAATAAAAAATGTAAAATTTTAATTAAAAAATCAAGTTCCTTAGAAATTCATTATTTGATGAATTTCGTAGAAATAATTTATAATTTATCAGGACCAATTATTTCTTTAAAAGCTTAATCAGCTGGTTGTAAATATAATCCATATTTCTTAATAATTGGTAATTCTCCATATCTCATATATAAAAAGGTATCTTCAAAACCATCTTTTCCTAAGGCGGCCTTAATTTTTTCCACATGTTTTTCTTGAATATACCCTCTTAAATCTTCTGTATCCAAACCATTTTTTTGTTCTAAAATTGCTAAGGCAATCTGTGCCTGGCTTCCATAGTATTTTGTTTCATGCATTTTATCATTCATTTCTTGAAAACTTGGAACTTCTCCAAGTTCTTGAGCAGATCTTCCAGCTAATCTTTGGCACCTATACTGCCTTGCTAGATAGTAATCTCTAAAACTTTTTTCAAGTTTTGTAGTTTTTCCTTTTTGGACTAAAAATCTTTTTTGAGATTCATCAAATCTTCCATCATCTGTTAAGAAAGGACTTAAAAATAATATTTCATTTCCACTTTTGATAGGCATATAAGCATCTAACAAAACACTATCAGCCATTCCAGGTACCGCATATTCTGGATGATTAAAATCAATTAAAGTTAATTCTCCATTTGGACCAACAACAATATTTTTAGGATGGACATCTGCGATCCATTTTCCTCTTTCTTGTAGATTTCTTTGTAATGCGTCTTCTAATCCTGAGAATAATCTAACAAATTCACTATCATATCCCTTAGTTAAAGTTTCCATTACTTTATAGGTGTGCAATTCTCCCCTGATCTGTTCTGGATTTTGATCAAATCTTTGAGCAAGTCTTTCTAAAACTCTGTTTTCTAGATATGCTTTTTGTTCATCTGAAAGAATATTTCCAACTAATGAATCTGCTTTAGATGATAACTCTATAGCTCGATATAAAATATCTTGAAATCGTAATAATGCTTTTTTTGTATTAGATATTCCTAAACCCGCTCTAGTGTAAATATCGCTTGTTTTTTGATCTAGTGTTTGACCATCTACTCTTTCAACACAAAGTTTACCATCTTTTACAACAACTTTTGGAACAGATAATCCTGCTTCTTTTAAACCATGATAAATAGCTAATTCTATTTCTTGTAATTTAGGTGTTCTATTATCTTTCAATACTTTTCCAGGATCTTGCTGACCTATTTTTAAACTATGTGCTTCTTCAGAACCTGATTTATAAGGTGTTATTGATTCAACTCTAAGGGGTGGTTTTTCATATTGGACAGTGGCCCCTGATTTTCCAGGTTCTATATCTTTTGAAGCTACTGTTCTTGCAACTGTTCCTGGTTGATTTCCAATAACAGAATATTCATCAAAAAGTTTTGCAGCTCTTATAGCTTGTTCTGTTGCATATTTTCTACTAGCCAGAAGCCTTTTTTTTGCTTCTTCAGCCCTGTCACTAATTGAAACCATAATCTTTAAAATTATTAGAGGTATTTAAACCTTACTATTTGTAACCACTGCTAAGTTACATATCTATTCAAATAATCTTTTTAAGACTTTTTTCTTATCAAATTTTTCAAGATCTTTGTATTCTTGTCCTACTCCAAGAAATAAAATTGGTTTTCCAGTAATTTTGGATACAGAAATAGCTGTTCCCCCACGTTCATCTACATCTGCTTTTGTAAGAATAATAGCATCAATTCCAATTGCTTCATCAAATTTTTTAGCTTGTTCTACAGCATCATTACCTGTTATTGATTCTGCAACAAAAATTTTGAGATCTGGCTTGGCAACTCTGCATATTTTTTCCATTTCTTTTAATAAATCTGCCTTTGTATGTATTCTTCCTGCTGTATCTACTAAAACAGCATCTAAATTATGTGCTTTTGCATGTGCAACTGCATCAAATGCAACTGCAGCAGGATCTGCGCCATACTTATGTTTAATTAATTTTAAGCCAAGTTTATTTGCATGTATTTCAATCTGTTCTATAGATGCTGCTCTAAATGTATCTGAAGCAGCTAAAACACAACTCATCTTTTTTTCCTTAAGCATATGGGCTATTCTTGCAATTGTTGTAGTTTTTCCAGAACCATTTATTCCAAAAAATACAATGGTATATGGTTTTTTTTCTTTAATTTTCTCAATTAAATCAAATGGATCTAGTAAAAGAGCTTCAATTGATTCTTTAAGTGCATTTTGAATTTCATGTTCAAATTTTGATTTTTTAAATTCTTTATTTAATAATTTATTTTTTAGATCTTTTTTGATTAAATCAATAGATTCTATAGCAACATTGTTTTCAATAAGTATTGTTTCTAGTTCTTCGAAAAAACGGTCAAAGGTTTTTTCATTTAATTTACTTGTAGTTTTAAATAAACCAAAGAGTTTTTTATGTTTCTTTTCTTTTTTTTCATCCTTTTCAATTTTCTCTTGAATCTCTTTTCTTTCTTTTTTTATTTTCTCTTCTTTTTCCTTCTTCTTTTTTTCTTCTTCAATGTCTTTAGATATTGTTTCCCCTATTTTTTGAGCTTCTTTTTTCTTTTCTTCTTTTATCTCAGGTTTTTCAATTTTTTCTTCTTTAGGTTCTTCTTTAACTTCTTTAGCTGTTTTTTTAAACAGATTTTTCAGCTTTTTCTTAAATAATTTGAACATGAACAAGAAAGAGAGGAAACATTAATAAATGTTATCTTATTACAATTTCTATGGAAAAATGGAAATTAGGACATAGTTTTCAAGACTATAGATTAAAGAAGAAGAGTCTTTTTAATGCTCGAACTAGAACACTGTTTTTAACCTTTATAGTTGTTTTAGTTGTTGGAGTATTTGCATTTGTTCCAGGAATTACTGGATATGCTACTGCATCTGAAAATGCACACACACCAGTTCTTATTGGACCATTATTTTTCATATGGTTATTTGTTTTATTGTTTATTTTAGTTGTATTATTCTTTCATAGAAAGAAAGAGTATCATTACAAAGGATAAGATGAAAAAAAAGAAGGTATTAAAAATATATATATTTAGGCATGGCCAGACGTTCTATAATTTAAAGCATTGGTTTACTGGTTGGAAAGATTCTAAATTAGCTCCAATCGGGATTAAACAAGCTAGAAAAGTTGCTAGGATGCTTAAAAAAAAGAAATTCCAAGTTGCTTTTCAATCAGATTTAACAAGATCTAAACAGACTTTAAAAGAAGTTATGAGATTTCATCCGGAGTGTAAGGTTCTTTTAGAAGATAAAAGGATTAAAGAAAGATCTTATGGAAAATTGCAAGGACACCCTCATAAGTGGTTTATCCAAAGAGAGGGTACCGATGATTACAAAACATTAGTACATTGGCATAAGATAGATCATTTAGCAGGAGATGTTAAAAATGAATTCATCAAAAAAATGGGTGCTGCTGAACTTAAATTAGTTAGAAGAACATACAAAACAAAGCCCCCAGGTGGGGAATCTATCCAAATGGTTGAAAAAAGAGTCTTAGAATTTATTCGCGATCTCTTGAAATATATGAAACAAGAAAAAGTAAATGTAGCTATTTCAGCACACGGAAACTCTATGAGGCCTTTCAGAAGATATTTTGAAAAAGCCTCTATAAAAGAGATGATGTCTTGGGAATTTCCTTTTGATAGTTATTTTGAGTATTCTGTGAAGGTATAATTTTTCCACACATATATTTTTAAGTTTTAAAATTAGTATTATATCTTATTGGGAAAATGATTACTTATCAAGAAATTTATGATATGCTTAGAAAAGAGAAGTACAATGAGGCTCTTGCAGATCTTCCTAAGCGTTTTTTGAAAGATCTTTCAGCATATATTTCTGAAAAAAGAAAGATTCTTACTCGTGAAAGTTCAAGTAACCTTTTTTCAGATACAATTAGAATGACTCGTAAGCAATTAGATAATACTCTTTCTGTAATAAAAGAATTATTAGCTATTCGTGAGAGAAAAGTTCTTAATTTAGCTTTTGCAGCTGCTCAAACTGGTGTTTCTAAAAGAGATACAGAAAATTTATTTAATCATGAAAAAGAACTTTTTGATTTAGCAGTTAAGAAACTTGAAGATAACCAAAAATTAGTAAAAGAACAACTTGAAGGTAATTTTGAAGAAGAGAAAGATTTAAAAAATCTTTTCATTAGGTTTAACCAAGATGTTCCTGCTTTTTTAGGTCCAAATGGGAAAGAACTAGGGCCATTTAAGGTAGGAGAGATAGCAAACTTGCCTAAAGAGATAGTAGAAATCCTTAAAAGTGATAATAAGGTAGAAATTATAGATGCCTAAAAGTTTAAAAGCTTTTAATTAAACTAATTAAAATGAAAATTCCAAAGAAAGTTAAAAGATACTGTAGAAAATGTAAGGCTCATACAGAACACAAAGTTTCTATTATGGGTGGAATTAAACAAAGAGGAACCCTTAGACGTGGTTCTTTGAAAAGAGCAAAAAAAAGAGGAATTGCAAGAGGAATGGGAAATAAGGGTAGATGGGGTTCTAAACCTGCAGTAAGTAAATGGAAGAGAAAATCCAAAAGTACTCAAAAGAAAGTTCTTTTATATAAATGTTCAAAATGTGGAAAAAGTTCACAAAAAAAGAAAAGTATTAGAACCGGAAGATTAATGTTGGAGGATAAAAAATAATGGCAATAAAAAAGAAAAAATTTATTGATGTAAATCTTGAACCCTTGAATATCAAAGTTCCTATTTTGGTTGTAGATCCAGATAATATTAAAGGAAGAGTAGTTAGATATGACTTAACTAAAATATTAAGAGGAAAGAATTGTGAAGCAAAATTTAGAATTTATACTACTGGGGATAAAAACGCTGCAAAAATATTCTTTTTTAAAATTCAACCATCTTTTATTAGAAAAACAATTGGGAAGAATATAAGTATTATTGAAGGATCTTTTGTTTTTAATTGTAAAGATGCTTCATTAAGAATAAAACCTTTTTTAATTACTAGAAGATCTGTTCATAAAAAGGTTAGAAAGGTTTTAAGAGAGAATGTGAAAAGCTTTATTGAAGAAGCTATAAAAGATAAACCTGCTGAAAAAATCTTCCAAGATATACTTAATTCTTCATTACAAAGAAATTTAAGTAGAAAATTAAAGAAAACATATCCTTTAGCTGTTTGTGAGATTAGATCTATTAAAATAGAAAATTAAAATTTGTATAAAAATATATTTCCAAGTTTTTTAATATATTCTGATGCTTTTTTTGTTAATTTTCCTTGTGTTGCTAACATAATTGGAAGTTTTTCTTCCTGGCCCTCATTAGAAGCTAAACTAAGATCTGCTTCATTAATTGTTTTTTTATTTACCATATAAACTAAAAATTTTAATAAACCAATATCCGAGTCAACTAGAGCTATACAAACTTTATTTTCTTGATTAATCGGTTTGTAAACTTCTATTTTCTTTTTTCCAAGATGTTCTAATATTTTTTCTCTGAAAACATCTATTTTTGTTTTCTTTTTCTTTTTTCTAGTTTTAACTTTTTTGTGTAAAAGTTTACTCTCTTTTTCTTCCTTAATTTCTGGTTTTTCAATTTCTTCTTTAGGTTCTTCTTTAACTTCTTTTTTCTTTTCTTCTTTAATTTCTGGTTTTTCTTCTTTAATTTCTTTTTTTATTTCAATTTCTTCTTTAGGTTCTTCTTTAACTTCTTTTTTCTTTTCTTCCTTAATTTCTGGTTTTTCTTCTTTTATCTCAGGTTTTTCTTCAACTTCTAATTTTTCTTTTGGAACAGGTTTAGGTTGGTTTTCTAAAATTGATTTTATTTTTTCAATAGCTTCTTTTTCTGAAAAAAGATAATATCTCCAGAATGTTTTTTCTTCATTATCTTTCTTTATTTTTACTTCTGTTGCAAAATCTTTAGCATTTTTGAAAGCTACTCTTTGTAATGGTGTTAATTTTTCACTTTCAATAACTTGTTTTTCTTTTAGAAAATTAACTGCCTCTCTTTCTTGGATAGGCAGACTTTTTGTAAAGTTTTCAAGTTTTTCTTCTTGTCCCGGTATAAAATATAACGGGGAACCCCCTACTTTTAAATCACTTATTTTAAGAGTTTTATCTGAAACCATTTCAGATAACAATGCAGATGTAAATAATAAAGATAAATGAATTTGGCCAGAGATTTGACTGGGTAAACAAGGCCCTTTTTCATTTATAATTTTAACAATATCTTCTTTTTTTTCTATCATCTTAGCCCCTTATTTTTTAATTATGGTTTTTTCCACTCTATTTCATAATAAGTTATTGCACCCTCTTCATCTACAATTGCAATTAATAAATTTTTTCTAGTTGAATGTGCTACACGATTTTTAGCTGCAAAATCATGCCAAGTTAGTGTTTTTGATTCATGAATTGGAAATAGGATCCAGCGTGCATGTGCTTTTCCAGGACGTTTACCTTTATCATATACTCTAAATTCAGCTCCAAACTTTAGAGCTGTTTTAACTAAATAACCTCTAGACCGCATATCTTTAAAAACAGCGTATTTTACAGAAATATTTTTATCTAGATCTCTTAATTTTTCAAGTAATTGAGTGAATGTTAATTTTTTTGTTTTATCATGAACATTTACCTTCTTTTTTTCAAGAAGATAAAGGGCCTCTACAAAAGAATATACTACATTTTTATTTTCCATTTCTCCAAATCTGCTTTTGCTATATAAATCACGGGCTTCTTTTACTCTTGATACAAATTTATTTCTTAAAAAAGAAATTTTAAATGGTTTTGTTTTTGGCATAATAATACATAGACTACATGTATTTAAAATTTATCTAAGGTAAGCTATAAAAACCATATTCGCCTATACCTAATATGGTAAAAATAGTTTTTTTAGGTACAAGTCAGGCTGTTCCAGATGCTAAACGGAACCAAACTTCTATTTTAGTTAGTCATGGCTCTGAAAATATTCTTATAGATTGTGGAGAAGGAACCCAAAGACAAATGAAAATAGCTAGAATTAATGCTTGTAAAATTACAAGAATTTTAATTACTCACTGGCATGGAGACCACATACTTGGAATCCCTGGTTTGTTACAAAGTCTTGCTTTTAGCAATTATGCAAAAACTTTGCATGTTTATGGTCCAAAAGGAACTAAAAGATTTATGGATTTGATGTTGAGACTATTTATTTTTAAGGAAAAGATTAAGGTACAAATACATGAATTAGAAGAGGGCGTTTTTTTTCAAAATAAAGATCTAATTTTAGAATCAAGGAAAATGAAACATAGTTGTCCGTGTCTTGGGTATAATGTTATTGAAAAAGATAAAAGAAAAATAAAAATTAATGAATTAAAGAAAATAGGTGTTAAACCAGGACCTATAATTAAAAAATTACAAGAAGGAAAAAATATCAAATATCGGGGAAAGACAGTTTTAGTAAGCAAATATACCAAAATTGTTAAAGGTAAAAAGATTTCTGTTATTTTAGATACTTCTTATAATGAAAATGCTGTTAAACTTGTAAAAGATGCTCATTTAATGATCTCAGAAGCTTGTTATACTACAGAGCATAAGGATCTTGCACCAGAAAGAGGACATTTAACAGCTGAACAAGCTGCTAAAATTGCAAAAAAAGGAAAAGTTAAGAAACTTATATTATTACATGTATCTCAGAGATATAAAAACAAAGATGTTGTTGTAAAAGAAGCAAAAAAAACTTTTAAAAATACTTCTCTTGCAAAAGATTTTGTAAAATTAGAAATATAAAAGATTATTTCTTTTTCTTTTTGTTTTTATCTGTTTTAGCTTCAGCTTCTTTAATCTTTAGTTTTTCTTCCATTCCTAATTCTTCTAGAAGTTCTTTATATCTATTCCTAATAGTTACCTCTGTTATTCCAGCAACATCTGCAACTTCTCTTTGTGTTTTTCTTTCATCGTTTAATAATGCAGCAACATAAAGTGCTGCAGCAGCAATTCCTGCTGGACCTCTTCCTGAGGTAAGTTCAGAAGATTCAGCTTTTCTCAAAATTCTTAAAGCATCGTTTTGTGTTTTTGGAGATAAATGTAAAATAGAAGAAAATCTAGAGATATAATCTTTTGGAGAACTTGGAGTTATTTTTAATGTAAGTTTTCTTGTTATAAATCGGTATGTTCTTCCAATTTCTTTTCTTTCCACATCTGAAGCAGCTGAAATTTCATCTAATGTTCTTGGTATGTTATAACTACGGCAAGCAGCATAGATGCAAGCTGCAACTACTGCTTCCATAGATCTTCCTCTTACTAAACCACGTTGTAAAACAAGATTGTAAACACGAGAAGCCTCTTCTTTTACAAAGTTTGGCAAACTTAAGAAAGAAGCCACTCTTCTTAATTCAGCCATGGCTAATCTTAGATTTCTTTCTATAGATGTAGATACTCTTTCCTGCCATTTTTTCAATCTAAAGAATTTTCTGATCTTTTTTTCAGAACCTAGCTGATAAATATCAGATATTTCTCCAACATTAGTTGTTAATCCCTGATCAAATTTTTGCAAACTAAGTGGAGCACCGCCCCTTCCTTTTTTTTGGGATTCTTCAAATTGTCTCCATTCTTGTCCTTGGTCGATAATCTTATCTTCTATTACAAGACCGCATTTACTACAAATAAGTTCTCCTTTTTGCTCATCGTAGATTAGCTTTTTAGAACCGCATTCAGGACATTTTTTAACAAAATGGGGCATTTTGTATGTTTGTTTTGTTATTTAAAATAGTAACATAAGCTTTTTAAGCTCTTTTTAAATAAAAGCACAAGCTTTTTAAATGTTTCTATTAGAAAGATTTTTAAGCTTTTCGCTTAGGTTTATTTTAAATTAATACTGCTTGAACAGCTGCTTCTTGAGAAGGTCTATTTGTGATTCTTGCTTTTCCCAATTCTGTTTCAATTACAGCATTTTTTACAAGAACATTTCTTCTAACTAAGAAGGTATTGCTTGGAACTTCAAGAACATTTTTTATAGTTACTTTTTTAGCTTTTTTTGTTTTTTTATCAATAATATTTACCTTATCTGTTTTTAATAAAACAGTTTTTCTTTTTCCACCTCTTATTCTTATCACTTTCTTTTTTTCTTTTCCAAGTATCACAACACGTGCCTGTCCAGGCATTTCTATAAACTTTTTTTTTCTTGGTTTTTTATATCTTCCACCAGATATCTTTTTTCCTTGTTTCATAGCTTTTTCTAGAAATTACTCTTTTTAATCTTTTCGTATACTATATAATGAAAAAAAGAAAAGTTTAAAAACTCTTAAGATAAAGTTTGTACATGGTTAACGGCGTAGAGAGACCCTTAGATTTGTTAAATCAATCAAAGGGAAAAGAGATTTTAGTTCAATTGAAGAACGATAAACAACTTGTAGGAACATTGTTAGCTTTTGACATTCATACAAATATAGTTCTTAGTAATACAAGAGAACTTGAAAACGGAGATGTTAAAAGAAACATTGGATTAGCTTTCTTACGTGGAGATACTATTATATATATTTCTCCAAGTCAAGCTTCTTAGAGGCTTGAATAAAAAACAAGTTTAACATAGCCAGATTCATTAAAGGAATGTAATGGGCTGAACAGCGAAACATTTATAATTGCTAGTTGTCTTATTTTTATATGAATTTAAGAAAAGAGATTTTTTCCTTATCAAGATATTTTAAGATTTTTAAAACTGGTAAAAAGGGAGTTTACGTAGAAGGATTATCTGGACCACGGAGAAGGGTATTTTTACCATTTATTTTAAATGAGAATATTTCTTGTCTTATTGGGATGATTTTAGGAGATGGACATTTAAAAAAGGAGAAGAAGAGAATTGCTTTTGAAGTTACTCAAAAGAGTCTCGTCGAACTTTTTTTGAGTCTTATGAAAAAAAGTTTTTTAATTAATGGATCTATAAAAAAGAGAATAGAAAAATTAGAAAATCGTAAACAAAGATACTACACTAATATTACTAATGCCCCCATTTACATTTTATTAAACAAGGTATATAATATCCCTATTGGTAAGAAGAGCAGGATTATTGAGGTTTCTCCGCTTATTTTGAAAGGTAATAAAAGAGTTAAATTGTTTTTTTTGTTTGGGGTGCTTTTGACAGATGGTGGTAGACGTAGAAGGGGTTTTGGTTTTTCAAGCTCCAGCAAATCTTTTAGAGATAATGTTTTTACTTTACTTTCTGAATTTGAAATTAAATGCTCTTTAGATGAATGGAAACACAAAACATATAAAAAGATTTATTACGGTTTATTTTTTAAGAAAGCAGAGCTTTCTAAATTGATGCGGGAGTGCCGGAGTGGTCAAACGGGCCAGATTCTTCAAGAACTTCGAAAAAAGTTCTTTGTTGAAGGCTAAGCTTAGGACCTGGTGACTTAGTGTCTGCGCAGGTTCGAACCCTGTCTCCCGCATAATGTTTTAAGATGAATGAACAAGAATTAATTCAATTTGTGCAAGAGATTGTAAGCAAATCAAATGATCTAAAGAATAAACATACTTCTGAAAAAAAAGCTCCGGTTAATTATGCTTGTATTTTTTGCCAGAGTGAAGAGCAGTTTAATGAATTTGTAGAAATTACAAAAAATATTGGAGAAATAGCACAAGAAACTCTTACCGGCCCCTTGTTCCAGATCCATATTGATACTGTTGCAGGAAAATTGCAATTGTTAAAAATTAGAAAACCAGATGAAAAAAGAAAAGAATTAGGTGATGCAGATTTTACTGTTTCAAATTATTTTGAATTTAAAGAGAAATATCTAAATAAAGAAGAATTTAATTTAATAGTTAGAAAGGGTTTTGAGATGATAGAGTTAATAGATCCAGAATTTGATGTTTTAGTATATTTTTCTAATCCTCCCTTGGATAAGCAATTAGGGATTGTCACTGGATAGTGGATACAAACCGAAAGGTTTATAAAGCCACAATATCTGTAAGTTCAGGAGGATTTAATATAATAAAATGAATTTAAAAGATGCTTATAACGCTGTAAAGGAAGTTGTAGCTAGGTATAAGAGACCATTAACTTACGCAGCTTTAGCAACTGCTATGGGCGCTACAGCTGTTGGTTGTAGAGGAAACAACGTCAATGTTGGAAATGGTGGAGTTAATTCTGGTGATCCTTGCAGAGAAAGCTCAGGATATGTTGCACCTGCAGATCCAGATACAGTTTACCATGTGCATAGTGGAAATGTAGAACATAGACATGTTGGGTTAGAAAGCGCTGTTAGAGTTAAAGGCAGAAAAGGCGACCCATTAGAGAAATAAATTTATTTTTTATTTTTTTATTCTTAATATTGTTCCTTCAAAAGAAGACCATCTTCCAATTTTATTATAACATAGTTTATTATTATTCTGGATATGACAACCCCCACTAACATAGAGAACAGTATCTTCACTATCAAGATATCCTATTGTTCCTTTATCTTCATAAAATATTACAGTTAGCATGCATTGTCCATCTTCTGAAATAACAATAAAATCACCAATATGTATTGCATCTTCTTTATTTTTGTCTACAGAAATTCCTGATCCAAGGATAGTATTCAAATTTATTTTATATGCTTGTTGATTTTGATTATTTATGTTTAATGTTAATATTTCGTTATCTTTTCCAATAAATTCTTCATAATCGTCTATGATGTATGGTGCTTTGTTTAAAAGATGTTGTATAGCTGCTGAAGCTAAGTGAACACAATCAATTGAAATAAAATCATATGGTTGGAATACGCTTCCACTTTCAGTTTTAGTAGATGCATCTAAAAATGGAACATTTTTAAAAGATTCTGCTAGTGCTATTAGTTGGCATTCAGTATCTGTAGAACTGTAATCGGAATTTCTTATACAAGTAGTTAAATGATAATTAGATTTTCTACTTATTCGATGCACATTTCTTGAAATTCCTAATCTATATGCTTCTGGTTCTAAAATGGTTGATGGTACCTCTACTGTCCCATCATGAGAATTTTCATTAAAGTAAATTGATGGGTAAAATGTTTTTGCTTCATTTAGTGTTTGTTTATCTTCATTAGCTGGCTTTCCTAATGATGAAAATTGTTGTCCATTAATTTCAATTTCTACTCTATACCAATTTGTTCCAGAATCTGTTTCTGCATCAATACACCAACTAGTTTTACCTAATGGAATTTGATTATACTGGATTATGTCCATATAATTTTCATGCCATAATTGATTTTGATTTTCATTTTGATATTTTTCATTTGGGTATTGTGAAAATCCGACATGAGTGCCATAAGGAATTATTTTATACCATCTTATGTTATCTATGCTTCCTACGTATGCTTCTATGGGAATATTTGCATTTAGATTAGATTGAGAATAATAATCTCCATCTTGTTTTAAAACTGCACAAATTCTAACATTGTCATTATAATCTATAATTTTATTATCATCAGAAAATTTTCCATTATTTAAAGATGAAACAAGAATAATTTCTCCATTTGTTAAACTTGGTATTGATTCTCCATTAGGGGTTCCTTCTACACATTCTCCACCATTTTCTTTTAATATCCATCGACATTCCAAATTACATGTGTTTTTTTCACAATCATCTTTTGTTTCAAATGCTATTCTTCCAAAAAGATCAGTTAAAAAATGGGGGTCTCCATCACAATCTTCAGGACACTTTCTACATTCATTTTCAGTATTATCCCACCAACATCCACTTTTAACAATGCAAGTATGTTCTGAAAGATCTTCACAATTTTCTGTTGGTGTTGTGGTGGCGGTTGTTTCATCAATTCCTAATCTTTCTTTTACTTCTCTACATTCTGATTCACTATATTCATTTGAATCATAACCAGCATCTAATAAAATTGAATTTGAAAAAAAGCAAAGTGGTTCAAAATGATTATTGGGGTTTGCTTCATTTGAAGCACGATTAGAATCATAAATATGTGTTTCAAAGTGTAAATGGGGTTCACCCTCACAAGCATTTCCAGTATTACCTACTTCTCCTATTTTTTCTCCCTTATCTACTGAAGCACCTTGATTAGTGTATACCTTATCTAAATGAGCATATAATGAGTAAACTTTTTTATTATTTATTTCATGTCTTAAAACAACATAATTTCCATATTTTCCACCACATTCTTTAGCATTATCCCCCTGGCAATTGCAATTTTCTTGAATATAAACTACAGTTCCATCATAAAATGCTTTAACTTCTGTTCCTTTTTCTGCTGCAATATCAATTCCTTCATGATTTGGTCTAGAATCGCTTCTAAAATAACTTGTTATTTTTCCAAAATTTTTAACTGGCCATGCAAAATTAGCTTTCACACCCCCAATATAATTATATTTTTTTGCATATTCTGTCCATTGGACAATAAGATCTACATGTTCAAATCTACTTGCAGAATTTATCCCTCTTAAAAAATTTAATGTTTGTGGTGAAATATCAATTACTTGTCCACCCGCATCTTCAGTTACAAATATTGATGGTCCAAAATCAACTAGAGGAACATCAATATATTTTTTTGTTTCAGGATTAGTTAATCTAATCATTTTATCACACCAAAAACTGGTTGGATATTCTTGATAATTATATCTAATTGCAGCATAATGGTTTATTTCATTTGTTGAAACTCCACAACTTGTATCAGAACCTTCTTTATCATTTGGGCCTCCAAAAACAGTAACATAAAATCTTCTTGGTTCTTTTAAATCATCATAATTAATAGCATACCATTCTCCAAGATTTTTTTTGAATATAGGTATAGAATCATAATCAATTTGTGTTGTTCCGCTTTCTTCTCTTTCTAATTCTGATTTAGATAATCCTAAATGCATTACTTTTATTGCACCAACAAATTTTGCTTTCATATCTTTTAATTTTGAAATATCTTCTTCTGCTCTGGCTTTCATTGAAAAGTCGTAGGATTTATCTAATATTTTGATAGTTTCTCTTTCTAAAGAATTAATTTCTTTTTTTTCTTTCTCAATTTTTTCTTCATAATCTTTTTCAATATCATTCATTCCATTTTCTATTTCTTGAGATGTTTTTCCAACCAATAGATCTGTTTTTCTTTTTACTTCTTCTAAGAATCTTGTAAGTCTTATTTGTATTTCTTGGATTTCTTCTTCAATAGGAATCAGTTTGGATGCAGTTGCATCAGCAGTATCTAATCCTTCAATATCTATTGCATATGCTAAATCTTTTGCTTTACTTTCATCTATGACATCTTGTCTTATTTTTAAATCTGAAATGGTATCATTTACAGATTCCAAATCAAGCCAACACCCAATATCTGGATTATCACAGTATCCAATTCTTTGATACCTATCTATTTCTCCTGTTGCTTCTCCAGGATCTTTACTTGAACAGAATCTGACAATACCCTGTTTATATAATTCTGGTGATATTCCTTGTTCTAAAACATTCTGTAAATTTAAACTTGCAATAGGAATAATGCTTGATGTTCCAGATTTACATTCATTTGCTTTTGTTACTGGATCCTCTAGTTGGTCTTCTAAATAAAAGTTTTGCAATTCATCTAATGCAAAACTTGAACTTACTGTTCCAAAATCACAATATTCTTTAGAATTAATTCGTATACAAACTTCTTTATATCCTGTAGGTGCCATAAAGTCGGGAGTCGCATCTACAAATTCTCCAGCAGGAATATATCCTGTTGCTTGGGGCACAAAATATTGTTCTGGAGTTTCATAGTATCCTGCAATAGGGGGATTTTTCATATAAACGCTATAAAATATTCCTTGATCTTTTCCTGCATAAATTAAATAATGAACTTTATAATGTGATTCTGGTGTTGGGCCAATTTTCTCAACTTCATAAAGATTTGCTGTAAATTGGGGGAATGACTCTGGTTCTGATATCTCATCTAAAAATTTTCCAGGAGAGGGCCATGCTACAGAGATAAAGTTTTTACATACTTCTACTCCCACTTGTTGAGATGATTTTGCTTTGAATGCTTCTAATGTTTTTGGAGCATAAACTTGACCAAAATAATCTAAAGATTGTATCATGTTATTCCAGGATTCAGAGAATTGACTATACTCTCCTCCGCCCCCTGAATTAGTTATTTTTTCAGTTATTGCAGGAATTCCATTTTTTAATAATGGGTTTAATTGTTTCCAAAAAAATTCACATAAATAAATACTCATAGATTGGTCACAAATACCTACTGTTTGTCCACTTTCAAGATTTTCTCTTAAACAGTTGCGATATGCTTCTAATACTTTTGTAAAAGCATCTAATCCAGCATGTAATCCAGTTAAGCATACTGGGAAAATAATGCCCTCTCTTGCATTAGGTAAACATAGAACTAATGAGCCAATAATTCCTTCTGAAATTACATTTTCAGTATTATACCTTCCCCCAAAATTGCATCTAGATGCAGGGCAAATTACTGGATCACATAAATTGTATAATATTTGGCAATCTCCTGGAGACATAAAGTCTTCACATTCTAAAGAAGGAACAGATGAGGGGGGTATACCTAATTTATAACTTTCACACTCTCCAGTATCAATAGTTTTCTTTCCTTTAGAGTATTCTTCTTTTGCATTTGCTGCACAGCTTTTAGCTTGATCAATTAAATTTTTTGACGCAGATTCATCAAAAGGAGGTATTATAATATTACCAATTGGAAGAGAAATTTCTCTACAACATTTTGCATCATCTCCAGTTGGACCTTTATTAAAATCAAAATCTACTTTTCCATTTTGACCAACATTACATATCCAAAATGTGTTTAAGTTTCCAGATTCTGTCCAAGATACAAGATCGTTTTCAAAACCAGTATAACTTTTTGTTGCAAGATACCATCCAGAACTTCTCTTTATTGGCATTAGAGCAGGTAATCCTTCATAAGGTCCAGATTCCCAAAATTTAATTTCAGGATCTTTTATTCTATTATTTGTACAGGCCTTGGGATCTACAGGAACAATAAACATATTTTCTATTCCAAGTATCTCTTTTAATTGTTGTGTTCTATTGTTTCCACTTGCACCTTCTATAACCTCTACACAATTAATATTCCAATCTTCCTTACCATTTTCAATAGTTTTTTTAAATGTATATGCTTTTTTTATTTGATAATACTCTTTTCCAGTATCTTCTAAAATTAAAATTGTTTCTCCCCTAAGTGTTGGAGCAATAGTATATTCTACATTTTCTTCACAGATTTTTGTTGGTCCCCAAACTGGTCTTTCTATTGCTGAAACTTCTCCAATTGTTTGAGAAGCATAAGAAGATTCTAAAGCATCTTTTATTTCGATGAGGTTTTCAGATTCTGCAAGTGTTTTTCCAGAAGGGCCCTCTAGATATAGTGGTTCTAATTCAACATATAATTTTAGATCTATTGATTCACAAATACCAGATTTCTCAGCAACTTTTGAAGTTCCACATGCTTTTTTTAAATATATATCTAAAATAATTTCTCTTAGATGTGCTCTATAAAGTTTTCCAGCTTCATAAAGTTCAAATATTCTTTCACCAATCTGATAGGTATTTATGTCTTTTTTATTTTCTTCAGAAGATTGAACATTTATGTTTAATTCCTTCTGATTTTTAAATACTTCTTGAGCTTGTTCCATAAATTTATTTTCATTAATAAATTTGGAACTTCCAAATAACCCACCTGTACTAATAACATCTGGTCTATCTTTTACTTTTTTTATGAAGTCATTGGTTTTTTCTAGAGCTTCTTTGTAAACACCAATATCTGCTTTTATTTCATCTTCTCTTAATTTATAACAATGAGAAGAAGACATTTGTCTTATTTCTCCATATTTTTCTTTGGAAAGTTCATTTCTATATTCTTCACTTCCACAAAGATCTTTCCAACGTTGCATTACCTCTCTTCTTGCAGAAGATTCTCCACTTAAACCAGTTACAAAATTTTTAGCCCATAAAATTCCTCCACCAATAAAACAAACTTTTTTCCAAGTACTTACTGTTTCTCCAAGTTTTTCATTAAAGTTATTTAATGCATCCAGTGTTGTTTCAAGACCCTCTATTAAATCTTTTATTTTATTTGGTGCTAATTGTATTTCTCTTTTTTCTATACCTACAGCAACCGAGAAATTAGCTTCAGTTACTCTGTTAGATTCAAATGGTAATACAGAAACTGTTGCTTCTAAATTTATTTCAGTTCGTAATAAGGATACGCGAGTTTTTCCTAAGAACTCAACTTCTCCAGGTGTTATTGTTTCCAGATCATTATCCCCTATTTTTTTGAATGTAACTGAATCTTCTTCAATAGATTCTACGTACCATTCATCTACACGATCATTCAAAGTTAGAGTTTCTTTTGTATTATTAACCTC
>Ga0272442_10002087_pt1 | contig 29391 bp, 23 predicted proteins | sample SSMForm2O_FD_200262 | JGI IMG/M metagenome (GOLD analysis project Ga0272442, IMG submission 200262) | Marine sediment archaeal communities from Little Sippewissett salt marsh, Falmouth, MA, United States - SSM-Form-2O | ecosystem: Environmental > Aquatic > Marine > Wetlands > Sediment ...
GGCCTCCTTGGCCCCGCCCGACTCCGAAAACGTCAGGGCCAGGTCCTCCAGGGCCTCCTTTTCCAGCTCGGCGGCCGAGGCCTCCACCCGGCCCTTTTTGCCTTCCTCCTGCTGCTGTTTGGAGCGGCGCAGCACGCGCCGGAACCGGGCGGCGGCCTCCTTGGCGTTGCCCTCCTTGAAGTAGCACCAGGCGGTCTTGTACAGGGCCAGGTCGATCAGCGGCGAATTGGGGTGCTTCAGCACCTGCTCGTAGGAGCCCTTGGCGGCCGGGTATTGTCCCTTGGCGAAGTGGTACTCCCCGATGGCCAGGTGGGCGTCGGGGACGAAGGAGCTTCTGGGAAACCGCTTGAGCAACACCCGGTAAATGGAAAGTGCGGCCTGCTCGTCGCCCTGCTCGTTGAGGCCGAATCCGTACAGGTACATCACCGTGTCGGTGCGCGGGAATTCGGGGTGCTTCTCCAGGATCTCCTCGTAAACCTTCAACGAGGCGGTCAGATCGATGCGGGGCTGTTCGGGCTTGGCGGCAGCCTTGCCGGTGCGGAAATCCTCCAGGGCCTGGTCGTAAAAGTGCATGCGCGCCAGGAACTCGGCCTCGGAGTTCTCCCAGTAGAGCTCACTGAGCCGGAAGAGGGCGTCGGCCCGCTCGGCCGCCCCGGGATACTCCTTGAGGAATTCCTGCAGCAGCCGGATGGCCTGGCGCCGCTCCACCGCGACGGCGTCCTCCCTTTTGACCATCTGCTGTTCCAGCCAGCCCGGTTGTCCCGGCGCCACCGGGCACTTCTCCGCGGCCCGCGGCGCGGAACTCACCAGCAGCACGGCAAACAACGCCGGCAATAATATAAAACTACTGAATCTCATCCGGCCACACCTCGCCGTCGTACGGCCAGTATTCCATGCTCTCGTCGACGAAACCGGCCTCGGCCAGCTCTTTGAACAGCGAGAGCGGGTAGCGCCCCTGGGCCAGGTTCTGCACCTCGGTTTCGAGGGCCTGCTTCTGCCCGATGACCGCGTCGATCTTCCCGATGGAGGCCAGCCGCTCCCAGGTTCTCACCCGCGTGGCGGCGCGCAACGCCCAGGTGCGCCGCGCCCGCGCGGCCAGCCGGTTGGAAGCCTCGGCCTGCCCGATCAGTTTCTGGTACAGCCCGGCCACTTCCTGCTGCTCCACGAACAGATAGGCCTTGGGCAGGTCCCGGTCGGTGACCAGGTTGGACTGCACCGGCTGGATGCCCGCCTGCCCCCCGGACAGCTTCTGCAATGCGCTCTGCGCCCGGGCCTGGGCCGCGACCACCTGGGCCAGGATCTGGTCCAGCTCACGTTGCTTGGCGGAGTTGCCCTTGCCCAGGCGGAAGCGCAGGTCGGCCAGCCGCTGGGCCAGCGCCTTGGCCCGCGATATGTCCGCTACAAGATCCTCGTGCAGCTTGGCCCCGGGCAGCGGCAAGTGCTTCTGGGGCATGCCGGTGGCAGTCCGCCGTAGCTGCTCCAAAATCCATCCCGCCCTCTCCACGGCCTCCCGCACCCGCCCGGCGGTCCGGATGGCCGTAATCTCCCCGCGCGAAGGCGGAACAGCCGAACGGACCGGGGCGGGCAGCAGCGGCAGGTTGATGCCCGGGCCCATTTCGCGGTCCTCGATCGGTGCGGCCAGCCGGTTTTCCAGCTCGTCGAACACCTCGCGCGACCGGTCGAAATGACAGTCTCCGGCCAGCGAGTAACCCAGCAGCAGGAAGGCGGCGGGGAAGTCGACCATGCGCGGATTCTCGTCGATCAGTCCGGCGATGCGGGTGCGCGCCTCGGCGAAGCGGTTGGCGCGGAAAAGCGACCAGGCGGATTCGTAGCGGGACTCGAACTCGACCGGCGACCCGCGGGCGATCTGGCGGTAGGTCTCGATGGCCCGGACGTATTTCCCCTCGTCGTGGCGGATGCGGGCCAGGGCCAGCCAGGCGCGGTCGATCACCTCCAGGGTGTTTTCGGAGACGAAGAAGGTGTACTTGGCCTGCGCGGGCTGGCGGACGATCGAGCAGAAATATCCGGTGGCCGCGTCGCTGTCGTCCTGCTCCAGGGCCAGCACGCCCATCAGGTACAGGGCCGGAGCGCGGAAGCGGCTGTGGCGCGACACGTGCTTGAGCGCGTCGAGGGCCTGCTGGGGATAACCCATGCCCGCCAGGGCCAGGCCCTTCATGTAGGCAACCTCGTCTTTTTCGTCGTCGCCTTGTCCCTTGGGCAGCGCGTCCAATGCGATCAGGCTCTGCTCATACTGGCCCGAGCCCAGGGTCAAGTCGGTCAGCTTTCGAAAAGCCGGGGCGCGGAAGGCGCTGGGCGGCGCCCGGGAGACCAGCTCCAGCAGGATCTGCCGGGCCCGGCCATAGGCACCCTGCCTGATCATCGCGCCGGCCAGGTCGTAACGCAAGTTGTCGTGCGCGGGCGTCTTGGCCAGTTCCCAGAAGGAAGGGTCCAGCAGCAGGGAGCCGAACATGGCCGCGGCCGAACGCGAAGCCCCGTCGAGGTAAAGAGCCTCGCCCCGGCGCAGGATGCGCTGCAGCCCGTCCGGGTCGATGCGTTTCTGCATCCGGCCGGTGCGCATCAGCCAGGCCAAGAGCGGGCCCTGGGGGCCGACTGAAAGCGCAGTTTCCGGCGGACCGGATAACAGCATCAAGAGGATCAGCGTTGCGACCATGCTACCTTTCTACAGCGCTTCGGTTTCGAAAGTGGCCTCGATATCGATCTCCCATTCGCCCTCGGGCTCGGCTTCCTTCAAAACGGCGCGCCCGGGGGAGTCTCCCTCGGAGTCGGCCTCGAAGTTGGCCCGGCACAGCGACTTGGGGCGCAGGTGGACGGTCATCCCGCTGCCGGCGAAATAGCCGGGCTGCGAGCCCTCGGGATCGTCGGGCCCCCGGGCGTAGATGCGTATTTGCAGCACGTGGCGTCCGGGGGGCAGGTGCCCGTCGAACAGTTTTATGTTCTGCGAGCTGGCTGCCCGGGAGAACTCGTTGCGGTATACCAGCGCGCCGTCCAGATCCAGCTCCACCCGGGCCAGCTCGAAGGGCGGGTCCACGAAGCCTTCGTACCTGACCACCAGGCGGGAGTCGAACACCTTCTCGGCCATCAGCGCCAGGCGGGCCTCCACCGCCAGCAAGGCGTCCCGGGCCCGCGAGTGCTCCATCCCTAATTCGGCCAGCGCCTTGGTGTCCAGGACCGGGGCGGCCGGCTTGGCCGCGGTTTTTGCGGTGCCCTTGGGTGCCGGTTCCTCGGAAGGCGGGGGATCCGCCAGCAGGTTGGAGGCGAACAGCAGCAGGACCGCGATCGGCACGAATCTTTTCATCAGAACCCTCCTTCGATCCCCAGGTAGCCGCCCAGGGACAACCCGCCGTCGTGGGTCTGGCGGGTCTGCCCGGCGGCCAGGGATGGATAGGAAGTGAATCCGTTGTTCTTCTCCAGGCCTTCCCAGGCATAGTCGACACTGACCACCTTGGCGCCCAGCGCTATGGTCAGGTACTTGAACATCGAGAGTACCCGTCCCCGCTCGGGTATGATGGTCCACACGACCGCTGGTTCGGCCCACCAGGCCACGAACGAACATAATGAACGGTCGGCCGACCAGTAGGCTCCCGGGGGCGCCGCGGGGTATTCGTCCCGGTAGAACGACGCGCGGGTCTGGTGGTAGGCCCCGGCACGCAGTTGCAGGGTGAATTGCTCGCCGAGGCGCTGCAGGTAGGCCGCCGAAACCTGGCTGTGCTCCACCCGCCAACTGCCCGACCCGTGCCCCGCGCCCAGCTCGAAGACCGATTTCAGCGCCGGGAGCACGCGCCGGACCCGGAACAGAGCCCCCCAGCGGAAACGCGAGCCGGGGTGATTCTCGGGCTCGGTGCGCGGGACCCCCAGATAGGATCCCGACGCGGAATCGCGCTGGGACCACAGGGAAACCAGGCGGAAGGGGGACTGCAAGAACCCCTCCTCGAGCATGACCGCCATGTCCAACCGCAGATTCCATCCGGGCAGGAATCCCTGCTCCAGCGCGGCGTAAAGGCGATCGACCGTGTACTCGTCGTCGACGGTTCCTTCGGCCGGGAGCTTGTCGGCCGGAATGGTGACCGTCGCGATGCCGTGCCGGTAGCCGACCTCCAGGATGGTGTCGTGGCGCAGCACCGAGGTCCGCGCACTCACCGAGGGCTCGTGGAGCTCGCCGTCCCAGGAGGTGCGGTAGCGGTAGCCCCCCCTGAACACGCTGGTGCCGTCGTCCAGAACCAGTGCGGCGTCGGGGCCGTGCCGGGTTTGATCGTAGTCGACCGGACCGGCGAATCCGTCCAGCTTCTGCACCAGGTTGTTTTTGACCGACAGACCGTAGCCGGCCTCCAGACCGAACCCGGAGAAGATCTCCACCGCGGCGCGCAGCGAAGAGAAGAACCGGGTGCCGTTTATGTCCCCGCCCGGCTCGCGGGCGAAGTCCAGCGCGGTCATTACCGTGTTGGGCGGCATGGGGGCGTCGCTTTGGGCGCGCACCTGGGCTTCGGGGTCCAGCACCTCGATGGAGTTTCCGGGCTCGAAGCGCATGGCCGGGTCGGCCAGCACCTCGCGGCCCACCACCGGCCCGGAGGCGCAGCCGCAGACGGCCGCGGCGACCGGCAACAGCAGCGCTAGTAGGATTTTGAAAAGGGAATCCAAATCCCCACTCCCAGGGTCACCGAGAGGTTGTTGGTAAGGGATTCCGTGGAGAGGACTTCCTGGACGTAGATGTTGTCGCGGATCTCCACGCGCAGCGACACCCAGGAGGAAACGAAGATCTTTATCCCCGCACCGGCGCTGTAGGTCAGCCCCTTGCTGGTCAGGCTGTCGGTTATGCCGGCCCCGGCCAGGAAGTAGAAGTCGAAGTGGGGGACCGCCGTGCGGAAGAACATGAACTTGCCGTGGAAGGGATGCCACACCAGGTTGCCGCTGTAGATGAAGGCCGAGTGGCTTTCCAGGAAGGTATAGCCGGCGAAGCGCTCTACCGGCTTGGCGATGGCCGAGCTCATCCAGGCGTAAGAGAAGCCCGCCTCCAGGGCAAAATCCTCGCTGATGTGGAAGGTGTAGGAGAGACCGCCCAGCGGTGCGGCGCCCATGACTTCATTGGCGTAAACGCCCCCGAAGAGGTTGACCTCGTGGCGCAGGCTTTTTTCGAATTCGCGCCGGGCCAGGCCCTTGCGCCCGGCGCCCTCGGTCTCCGGCGGCTCGGGGCAGGCGGCCATAGCGGACAGCGCCGTCAGGAACACAACCACGACGATCAGCGACAAGATAATGTAACCGTGTTTGCCCATATTAAAACACCAGCATTGCTCCGCCCAGGACGGATACCGTGCCCCAACTGTTGTCGGGGGAGAACATCATCATCCGGCGGACATCCAGCCGCAGGATCAAAGATCCCCGCAGGGTGATCAGCAGGCCTCCTCCCGCGCTGACCACCGGATTGGTGCTGGACTGGAACAGCTCGGCGTGCCGGTGGGGCAGGAAGGTGGCCCCGCCGGCTCCCACCGCGGCGAACGGCACCAGCGAGCGCCAGGGTCCCAGCATTACCAGCAACTCCGCCCGGTAGGTCAGCAGGCTGCCGATGCTGCCGGCCGCCTGGGCCAGGGTCAGCTCCAGCAGGTAGTAGTTGCTGGGCTGGTAGCCCAGCCGCAGGCTGAAGAGCCCGTCGGTGCCCAGCGCGCCGGCCGACATGGCCAGGGTGAAGCTTCCGTCCGCCAGCTTCGACTTTCCCAGGATGTGTCGGTCCAGCCAGCCTCCGGCACCGGACAGGGCGCTCTCGTCGACGATCTCGTAGGGCCAGACCAGTTCGGAGAGCACCCAGCCCGATACGCCGCGCGCCAGGTGGATCCGGTACCAGGCGCCGTCCGAGCTGCGGTCCAGGGCCCGGTAAACCTGGCCCATGCCCACCCGGCCGATTTCCTCGTAGGAGCCTCCGGGGCCCGAACGCACCGGGACGCTGGTGGTCATGACCTGCAGGTAGACGTCCCGGCCTTCGAAGTTACGGGCTCCGGCCGTCGCGGCCAGGGCTATCACCGCCAGGGGCACCAGGTGCTTCATGGCGTGCGCTCCAGCCACTGGATAACCTGGGTTCTCTCGTCGGCGCTGAGAGCCTTGCCGCCCGGATGGGCGGGTTGTTGGCCGTTGCCCCAGATCAAGAAGCGGCTTTGCTCCTCCACGTCCAGGTCGGAGTAGGCCATCACGGTGTAGTAGTCCGCCTGCAGCGGATCGGGGAGCTCGGAGGGGTGGGTGATGGTCGAGCCGGGATCCAGCGGGCTGGCGGTGTGAATCCTGAAGGGGACGTCGCGGCCATGGCAGCCGGAGGCTCCGCAGGTGTCCAGAAGCAGCGGATGGATCTCCGATCCGAAGACCACCGCGTCGGGGGCCCGGTTCCAGCGGGCCAGGGTCTGCTCGCCGGGATCCACCGACCCGCAAGAGCACACCACCACTCCCAGCAGGCCGAGAGTCGTCATGATCCAGCGACCTTTTTCCCGGCGAAGCACGGATGTTAGATTAGGTGCAGCATACTGCCTTGTCAATGTGTTGTATGCGCCGCGAATTACGGGTAATGTTTCCCAAATTGCGAGGTGTGCTATGAGGCGCGTGCGCTGTTTTCTGGTTTTTTTGGCCTTGATCGTTCTGGGCGCCTGCTCGACCCAGCTGGACGGCGGCAATCCCTACGATCCGGACACCCCGCCGGACAAGCAGGCCAAGGCCGGCCTTTCAGGGACGGTCACGCTGGAGGGATACGGCGACGTCACCCAGGTGGAGGTGAACGTCGGCGGGCTGACCACGCACCCCGATGCCGCGGGTGCCTATCAGCTCACCGGGATCACTCCCGGCATCCAGGAGATCCTCTTTCGCCTCTCGGGCTATGAAGACCGCGTGGAGCCCCGCCTCCTGGACCCGGGTGAGCAGCTGGCTCTGGACGTGCGTCTCAAGGTCGAGCGCGGCGGGGTAGTGGGTTCGGTGCAGTTGGAGGAGTCCGGGGACCACAGCGGCGTGACCATTACCCTGGTTCCCGAGGGCGGGGCGATTACCCAGAACGGGGAAGATTTCGCCTTGACCTCGCTCAGCGCGCCTTCGGGATATTTCGTCTTCGACGACGTTCCCGCGGGCACCTATGACCTGTCCGCCACCAAGCCGCATTATGTCGGCCAGATTGTGGCCAACGTGGTCGTTGAGGCCAACCAGATGGTCATGATGGAGACTATCGTGCTTCCGCCGGTGGCCGGAGTGGTGGAGATTCTTCCTCACGCCGACTGCATCAACCCGGGGTTCCCCGACTGGGGCGGCGAGGCTTCCTATACCTGCCGGCGCGAGGTCACCGTGCGCACCATCGGGGTCAACGCCCTGGATATGAAGATTTCCGAGGATCCCACTTTCCAGGACCCCGCCCAGGGCGACACCGACTGGGTGCAGTACCAGATGGAACGGGTCTTCACCCTGACCGACGGCGACGGCCCCAAGACGGTTTTCGTCCTGCTGCGGGGCAACAACGACATGGTGTCGGAGATCCTCGAGGGCCGGGTGGTGCTGGACACCACCGCGCCCGACGGGACCATCGAGGTCATGCTGCGCGCCGAGCAGTGCGACGCCACCGCCTGCTACACCAACTCCGAGTCGCTGCTGGTGCAGGTGACCGCCGCCGAGCCCGACCTGATGATGATTCTCTCCCTGGACGACCAGTTCACCGAACCGGCCCAGCTCTACAGCCCCTTCGCCAACATGCTGCTGGCCAACCTGGCCACACCCCAGGAGATCCACCTGCGCCTGGTCGACCGGGCCGGCAACACCTTCGACACCCTGGCCGCCGACTATGTGGTGCTGGATCTGCACCCCCCCACGCTGCCGGTGATCGAGACCACCCCCGAGGATTACTCTCGCGACCCGGCCAATATCGTGCTTGCCATGCTGGACGCCAGCCAGGACAACATCGACACCACCCTGCGCTACGAGTACCAGATCGACCCGCCTCCTTCCGCATGGGGCAACGAGCCCTGGCTGGAGGCCAGCTTTGATGCCGGCAACCAACTGCAGAACATGGTGGCACTGGATGACTGCACCGGCACTTGCGAATACCGCCTGTATATCTACAAGCTGCGCGCGGTCGACCGGGCGGGGAACATCGGCGATCCGGCCACCGCTCGGTTGGTTCTGGACCAGACCCCGCCGGTTCACCCCCAGGCCAGCATCAAGAAGATCACTCCCGATTACGATCCGACCATCTTCGTCTGCGATCCGCTGGTAGAGGAATGGCGCTGCAAAATCATCAACTCCGACGTGGCAACGGTCTGGGTTTCCCTGGAGTCCTCGATTAATGATCCGAACTTCATCCAGTTTCTGATCAGCACGGACGCGGGCGCCACCTGGCATGAGACCGGGGTGGGGATCGGCGGAATCCAGATCCCGGTGATGCTCGACCAGAACCAGGTGAACGAGGTGTGGGTGTGCGGTAGGGATTTGGCGGGCAACGAGTCCTGCCGCAACGCCGCGGGCCAGCCGGTGACCCCGCCGGATCAGTCCAAGGTCACCTTCATCGAGGATTCCGCTCCGCCTACCGCGCCCTCGCTTTTCCCCGACGAGGGGGAGGTCAACGCCGACCAGGTCGACATGCTGATCCACACCGCCTCCACCGATACGGTGGGGCTGCGGGGCTACGAGTTTTCCGCTAACGGGGGCGTCTTCCAGTCGCTGCCCGCCGACGCCTCCCGGTTCACGGTGGATCTGAAGCAGGATTTCGAAAACGTGATCCAGATCCACGCGCTGGATCACGCCGACAACCACTCCGGTACCACCACCGCGCGGATCACCGAGAACTCCACGCCCTTCTCCCGCTCGACGGTCAGCGCGGTCGACAGCACCTCCACGCCCTTCGAGATGAACGTCAAAGACGTGGTGGCCAGCGCCCAGGAGAATAACTGGGTGGTGGCGTCGCTGGATTCCTACGACGGCCTGGGAGAGGCTGTCACCGGCACCGCCTTCATGGATCTCAAGACCGGGGAAAACCTGTGGCTGGAAGATGCCCGGGCCAACCGCATCATCCTCAAGGGCGGCTGGCTGGTCATGGACGTTCCCCTGGAGTTGGTCTGCGTGGATATGCTGGACCCCACGGTCAACCCGGCCACCGACCCCCTGTGCCGGTGCCACTTCGGCGACTGCAGCGGCATGCCCGGGTACGAAGGCGTCATGTGGGACGCCTCCACCCTGGTAATCGCCGAACTGTCCGGTGGAATGCCTGCATTCCAGTGGCTCCGGCTGGAACCCGGGGTGTTTTCGCCCGGGCATCCGCTGGTGACCAACCCGAACGACACCAGCCCCCGGTTCGATTTCGACGGCAAGCGCATCACCTGGGTGGTTCAGGGGGCAAGCGACGGGCCCTGCGAGGTGCTGGTGGCGGACATGCCCGACGGTTGCAACCTGGCGGATTCCTGTACATGGGAGGTGGAGTACACCAGACAGACCCGCCCGCTGGTGGGGGGTGAGCGGGTCGAGCACTGCGGCCTGGCGGGAATCGGCGGCGACCTGGTCACCTGGGGACAGATTATCCGCGACCAGGGCACCGGCGACGTATTTGCCGAGGTCTTCATTGCCAATACCGTCAACGGCACCGCCGGGCACCTGTCGGGCGATGGATTACGTTACGGCCGGGACGGCGACGCCGAACTGGTTTTCGACTGCCGCCCCGATCCCTGGGACCGGACTCCGGTCTGCAAGAATGTTTTCTGGGTGGACTTCACCGGTATAGGCCCGACCCTCACCACCCTGGATCTGAGCCTGGTGCCCGCGGATCTGTCCGGACACGACCTGTACGCCGAAGGGCTGACCGACACGATCCGCCGAGGATTGATAGAGCTTCGCTACCTGTCGGCCGATGACGGCCGGATCGTCTGGATCGATTCTCTCACCTCGGCGCCGGGGGTCTTCCTGATGGATCTGTCGGAGTGCGACGGATCTCCCGGCAGCCGAGACTGCATCGGCAAGTATCACATCCTCACCGAATCCTACTACCGGGATTCCGACTGCAGCCTGTGGGGAGATCGGGTGACCTACTGGCGTACCCTGGCGGAGGGGCAAGCAGTAAACCTGCTGGATCTGGGCAGCTACCCCTGGCTGATCGCCGAAGCCGGTCAGGCGGGCTGGCCGGTGGTGGCCGACCAGAAGATGCTGCAGGTCTGGGGTGATCCCTCCGGCGGCGGGGCACAGCCTTACAAACTGCGGGTCTACGATCCCGCCGATCAAAGCTTCGATTTGCTGTGGTCGTTCGATTCCGAGGTTCTGCCGATCACCCTGCACTCCCAGCCGACCCTCACCGCCGTCGGGTTCGTGCAGATCGCTCCCGACGGGAAGGTCGGGGTCATGTACTGCGACACCACCATGAATTGCGACGCCGCCGACGCGGTGAATCTGTTCCAGCAAGACCTCTCCGCTTTCGGCGGGTCCGGAGACTTGCTGGCCAACTCATTCCGCGGCACTCCCTCGCGCCTGGTGTGGGTGCAGGAGTCCACCACCGGTCAGTATTTCCTGCTGGACTGCGACATGGATCCCAACTCCACCGGCGCGCCCTGCGCCAGCGGGTCCTTCCGGGTTCTGCTGCGGTTCGACGCCCCCACGCGCATCTGCAACTTCAACGTCGACGAGCACGCCGGTCAGATGGAGGCGATCCTGTTCGCGGTCAACCAGACTACCGACGTCGGCGCGGTCTACCGGCTGGATCTGGCGGCCCTGGAGCAGGCCAGCCCTCCGGCGTCGGGATACACCGACGTGGTCAACCTGGCTGGTGAACCCGGGTTCATCCAGGAGCTCGGCGTCTACAACGGTCTCGACGGCGGTTGCTCGCCGTTCGACGAGCGGGTGGTCATTGACGTCGAGAGCGGCAACCTGGCCGTGCTTATGCAGAGTGACGGATGCCTGCGGTGTTCCGGTGACAATCCCGCCACCGGCGGCTTGGACGAGGGCTGCGCCAGTTCGCCGTGTTGCGGTGATTCTCCCTGCGTGTGCGCCGCGGGCGACAGCTGCATTGAGGATTCCGACTTCTCCAGGATCACCGTGTTCTCACCGGGCAAGAATCCCCGCGACGTCTACGCCGAGTTCACCTACGGCGGGCCCACCCGCCTGGCAATCGAGGGGCGCTGGGTGGCTTTCCAGGAGCAAATCAACGGCCAGGATGACCTGATGCTGGTGGACCTGCAGAACGGGACCGGCCGGAGGCTGACCTATCACATAACCAGCCAGAATTTTCCCCTCTTCGGCCGGTTTCCCGACGGGCTGCATCTTTTCTGGGTGGACGGACGCCTGGGCTCCAGCCAGGTGTTCCACACGTTGTTGGAATAGGGGAGGGAGGCGATCATGAAACGGCTATTCATATTTTTCATCCTGCTGACTGCGCCGGCCTGGGCCGAGGAGCTTCCCGAGGGCAAGATAAAGCTGGTGGGCAAGTACAAAACCCAGAAAGAGAAGGAGGCCGGCCGCGACAAGACCTACTTCGTACTGGAAAAGGGCGAGGTCATGCGCCTGCGCACCGGCGGCCCGACCTCATTCGTGCTCCTGGCCCGCAGTGCCAGGCGGGCCAACGTGACTTTCGAACTCAAGCTGGGCGCCGACAAGACCGGCGAGGTCCGGATGGTGGTCCTGCGCAAACCCTCCCGAGGATTCTTCGTCAACGTTCCCGAGGGAACCCACCTGATACAGGTCAGCGCCTCGCGGGGAGTCCTGATGAGACCCAAGAAGGTCAAGCGCCAGCCCCGCAAGGGCGAGAAGGTGATCACCTGGCAGGAGGTCCCGGCACCGCAAGCGGTACCGGCTCCGGCTTTGGCCGCCCTCGAACCCGAACCCCTGGCTCCGGAGCCCATCGCTCCCAAACCCGCGCCACAAGCGGCACCGCCGCCCGAGCCCGCGCCCGAGAAGGAAGAACCCCCGCCGGTGAAAGCAGCCGAAGTGAAGAAAGCCCTCTCCCAGCAGTTTGAGCCGAAGATCGATCTCTCCGGTCGCCCGGTGGAAGTCCGCCTGCGCGTCCTGGCCGATCGCCTGGCCGCGGGGATGGCTTCGCTCCCGGGCCAGGGGCGCTACGAGCGCTTCGTGGTGGCGCAGTTCGCCGAGAACGGTGCGGAGGTGCGCGACATGGAGTTGGGCACCCTGGTCTCCGCCCAGCTTTCAACTTTCCTGAAAAGGGATCACGGATTCTTCCTTCTAGAGCGCGCGCGTCTGGCGGACATTCTCAAGGAGATCGAGATGTCCATGACCGGCCTGGTGGATCCGCACAAGGCCGCCCGGCTGGGCAAGATGGCCGGCGCCCAGGCCATCGTGGTGGGCAGCGTATCGGTGGCCGGGGCGGATTTCGTGATCAACGCCCGGGTTATCTCCGCGGAGAAGGCCACCGTCCTGGTGGCCGAGTCCATGAACGTTCCCCGGGCCGGGATGGTTTCTTTGGCCGAGGAGTCGGTGGTCCTGCGCAGCAAGAGCGGCGCGGTGTTCCGCTCGACGCTGATCCCCGGCTGGGGGCAGTTCTACAACCGCGAGCCGGTCAAGGGCGGCATCATCATCGGCGCCGAAGCCGCGCTGATCGGCGCGGCGGTGGCCATGCACTTTCTGGGGGCGGCGGACGAGGACAAGTACACCGATTCCAACTTCGCTCTGAAATACCCCGGGCTGACTCCGACCGAGCTGGGCCAGAAAGCCCAACAGCTGCGCGAGAGCGCCGAGGACTTCTACGAGCTGCGCAACATTTTCATCTACTCGGCCGTCGGCGTATGGCTGTATAACATACTGGATGCTTACATCTTCGGCATCGACGGCGAGAAGGAAGCCGGACTGGAACTGACTCCCACCGCAATCCCCTCCGTCGGGGGAAGCGCCGCGGCGGGCGTGAGCATAGGGGTTACCTACTGATGGACTTCCAATTTACCGAAGAGCAGCTGGCCTTCAAAGAGCAGGTTCTAAAGTTCGCCAGAAAGGAGATCGCCCCGCGCTGCCGGGAGCACGACCTGGAGTCCCGGTTCGACCTCGAATCCTTCCGGCGCCTGGGTGAGTTCGGCATCCTGGGGCTGCACTTTCCCGAGGAGTTGGGCGGCGCCGGCGCCGACGTGGTCACCACCGTCCTGGCCGGCGAGGCCCTGGGCGAGGCCGGGGTGGACGGGGGCCTGACCCTCTCCTACGGGGCGCACACCTTCCTGTGCGCCGACACCATCTTCCAGCACGGCACCGACGAGCAGAAGAAGAAGTACGTCCCCAAGCTGGCCTCAGGCGAGTGGCTGGGCTGCATGGGCCTGACCGAGCCCAACGCCGGCTCGGACGTGGCCGCCCTGCGTACCCGGGCGGAGAAGAAGGGCGACAAGTGGGTGCTCAACGGCTCCAAGATCTTCATCACCAACGGTCCCGTCGCCGACGTGGCCGTGGTCTACACCTCAATAGATCCGGCCCAGAAGCACGCCGGTCTCACGGCTTTCATCATCGAGAAGGGGACTCCGGGATTCTCCGCCGGGCCCCCGCTGCACAAGATGGGTTGCCGGACGTCTCAGACCTCCGAGCTATTCTTCGACGACTGCGAGCTGCCCGCGGAGAACCTGCTGGGCGGGGAGGGCGCCGGTTTCATGATGGCCATGCAGACGGTGGAGTGGGACCGCTCGGCCCTGGTGGCCCCCTTCGTCGGCGGCATGACCTACGCGATTTCGAAATGCGCCGAGTACGCCAAGGAGCGCCGGCAGTTCGGCAAGGCCATCGCCGAATTCCAGGCGGTAAAGAAGAAACTGGCCGACATGAAAATCTTCCTGGAGGCCGCCCGCGGCCTGATCTACCGCATCGCCTGGTGCAAGGACCAGGGCCGGCCGCTCAACCACCTGGAGGCGGCGGTGGCCAAGCTGTATGTGGGCGACTGGTCCCTGGGGCCCACCAACGACGCTATGGCGGTGATGGGCGGTTACGGCTACTGCCACGAGTACGACATGGAACGCGGCTTCCGCGACGGCCGCCTGGCCCCCCTGGGCGGCGGCACCTCCGAAATCCAGAAACTGATCATCTCCAAGCTGATGATGTGAGGCCGCCATGAACTTCGATCTGAACGAATCCGAGCTGGCCCTCCCCGAAAAAATAAAAACCCTGATCAAAGACGGCGGCTTGCTGGTCCCCGAAGCCATCGAGGAAGCCCCGCCCAAGGAAGTCGAGGCCGCCCTGCGCCCCTGCCTCAAGCGCCTGGGGGAGACCGGATATTTGTCCGCGGCGGTCGGAAAAAAGAAGCAGGACGAACTGCTGTCGCTGCTCTGCGCCCAGAAGGAACTGGCCCGTTCCTCCCAGGTTCTGCTGTTTGCCACCGAGCTTCAGCGCCTGGTGTGCAGCTGGATCGCCGACTGTGGCGGCGAAACCGAATCGATCACCTCCGGCGACCAGATCGCCGCGGTGGCAGTCTCGGAATCCGTCGCCATCCGCACCGAAGCCGCCAGGTCCGGTGACGAATACGTACTAAACGGCGAGAAGACCCAGGTCAGCCTGGCCCCCATGGCCGACCTGTTCGCCGTCTGCGCCAAAACCGAAAACGGCCTGGCCGTCTTCCTGGTGCCTCAATCCACCCCCGGCCTGGAAGTCGGCCCGCGCATACGCACCCTGGGCTACGACGCCCTGTGCACTTCTCCGTTACGCCTGAATGACGTGCATGTGCCCGCCGGCAACATGATCGCCCCGCAGGAAATCATCGGCGACCTGCGCGCCGCCGAAAACCGCGCCATGACCGCCGCGTCTCTGGGGATCATGGGCCTGTGCCTGGAGGAGGCCACCCAGTTCGCCAATACTCCCAAGGAGAAAGGCGTAAAACCCCCCGCCGGACACCAGATAATCCGCTTCACCCTCGCCGAGATGCTGACCCTCCTCCAGACCGCCGAGATTTTGGCCAACCGCGCCTTCGCCGCCATCGCCGGCGGAAACCGCGAAGCCGATTCGCTCTTGCTCTGCGCCAAAGTCTTCGCCACCGAATCCGCCTGCACCGTCTCCCAACAAGCCCTGCAAATCATGGCCTCGTCGGGCTATCAACGCCCCAACCCGGTAGAACGCGCCTTCAGAAACGCCCGCCTGGGCCCCATAATCGGCCACACCTCCGAAACAGCCCGCATGTCCATCGCCGACGACATCCTCGCTTGAGAGAACCGAGGGTCAGACACTAGCACTTTGCACTTTTGTGCTGTTGTTTTGCCTGAATATCAATTAGTTGCATATAGACGAAGTGCAAAGTGCTAGTGTCTGACCCTCGTTGCTCTGGAGTTGACTTGGGGTCGGGAAGACGAATACAAAGGAAGTCGATTTTGTGGAGGGCGGCATGGAGGTCATTGAGACCCGGATCGATACGTCTGGTGACGAGTTCAAGCGGAACCAGGAGGCCATGCTGGCCTTGGTGGGGGAGTTGCGCTCGGAGCTGAAGAAGGCGCGGGAGGACCGGTCGGAGAAGGCCAATTTGCGGCATACCTCGCAGGGGAAGCTGACGGTGGAGAAGAGGTTGGAGCTGTTGCTGGATAAGGACGCTCCGTTTCTGGAGATCGCGCCGCTGGCGGCCAAGGACATGTACGATGGCCGGGTGCACGGGGCCGGGAGCGTGGCGGGGATCGGGCGGGTTTGCGGGCGGGAGGTGATGATCAGCGCCAACGATGCGCGCATCAAGGGCGGCACCATCTATCCCATGGGCGTCAAGAAGACCTTGCGCTGCCAGAACATCGTGATTGAGAACCGGCTGCCCTCCATCAGCCTGGTGGATTCGGGCGGGGCCTTCCTGCCGCTGCAGTCGGAGCTGTTTCCCGACGTGGACGACGGGGGGCGGGTTTTCTACAACCAGGCGGTCACCTCCAAGCTGGGCATTCCCCAGATTACCTGCGTGATGGGTTTGTGCACCGCGGGCGCTGCCTACATCCCGGCCATGTCCGATCACGTGGTCCAGGTGAAGAAGACCGGGGCCATCTTCCTGGGCGGGCCGCCGTTAGTAAGGGCGGCCACCGGGGAGGAGGTCACCGCCGAGGAACTGGGCGGGACCGGGGTGCATTGCTACGAGTCGGGGGTTTCAGACTACGAGGCCGAGGACGACGCCGACGCCATACAGAAGGTGCGGGAGATCGTACGGCTGCTGCCCCCGGTGGAAAAAGAGTACCCGCCGCGGCGCGAGGTCAAAGAGCCGCTCTACGATCCCAAGGAGATCTACGGGATCGTGCCTGAGAAGCTGTCGACGCCCTACGACGTGCGCGAGGTCATCGCCCGGACGGTGGACGGCAGCGAGTTCTCCGAGTTCAAGCGAAACTTCGGGCCCACCCTGGTGTGCGGCCAAGCCTACCTGCACGGGATGCAGGTGGGGATTTTGGGCAACAACGGCGTTCTGTTTTCCGAGAGTGCACTCAAGGCCACCCAGTTCATCCAGCTGTGCGACCGCGACCGGATCCCGCTCATCTTCCTGCAGAACATCGCGGGATACATCATCGGCAAGGAGTACGAGATCGGCGGGATCACCAAAGACGGGCACAAGATGGTCAATGCGGTGGCTACCGCCACCGTTCCCAAGTTTACGGTGATCGTGGGGCAGTCGTTCGGGGCGGGCAATTACGGGATGTGCGGGCGGGCGTACTCGCCCAGATTCCTGTGGATGTGGCCCAATGCCAGGATCGGGGTGATGGGGCCCGAGCAGGCGGCCTCGGTGCTGGTTTCGGTCAAGAACGACCAGCTGGCGCGGGAGGGGCAGCCGCCGATGAGCCCGGAGGATATCGAGGCCATAAAGGTGCCGATCATGCAGGCGGCGGAGAAGGAGGGGAGCGCTTACCATTCCACCGCCAATTTGTGGGACGACGGGATACTCGATCCGGCGCAGACGCGGGATGTGCTGGGGTTGGGGCTGTCGGCGGCCTGCAATGCGCCGTTGCGGAGTGGGACGTGGGGGTACGGGTTGTTCAGGATGTAAAAGACGGGCACGGGCACGCGCGCGGGCACGGGCACGAGGAAAATGTTCAAGAAGATATTGATAGCTAATCGTGGTGAGATTGCCGTTCGGGTGATGCGGACCTGCCGGGAGATGGGGATCTCTACCGTCGCGGTGCACTCGGAGGTGGACGCCAAGGCGCAGCATGTTCTGGTTGCCGATGAGGCGATTCTGCTCGGCGGGGACGAGCCGGCGGAATCGTATCTGAACCAGGAGAAGATTATCGAGGCGGCGCTGTCCACCGGGGCGCAGGCTGTTCATCCGGGGTACGGGTTTCTGGCGGAGAACGGGGCGTTCGCCAAGCTGTGCGACCAGAAGGGGATCAAGTTCATTGGTCCGTCGGGGGAGGTGCTGGAGGCGGCCGGGGACAAGATCGGGGCGCGGAAGATGGCGCATGCCGCCGGGGTGCCGGTGATTCCGGGGAACATGGACGTGGGCGGGGACGTCAGCCGGTTGATCCAAAAGGCCGAGGAGGTCGGCTACCCGGTTATGGTCAAGGCGGTTGCCGGGGGCGGGGGCAAGGGGATGCGCCTGGTCGGCCGGCGGGAGGACCTGGTCGAGGCGCTGGAAAGGGCGCAGAGCGAGGCCCAGAGCGCCTTCGGGGACGGGTCGTTGTACATCGAAAAGTGCATCGCCGATCCGCGGCATGTGGAGGTGCAGATCCTGGCAGACGAGCACGACAACGTCCTGCACCTGTGGGAGCGCGAGTGCTCAATTCAGCGCCGGCACCAGAAGATCATCGAAGAGGCGCCCTCACCGGCGGTGGATGTCTTTCTGCGCAAGCGCCTGACCGAGGCGGCGGTGGCCGTTGCCCGGGCGGTGGGCTACCGCGGGGCGGGTACGGTGGAGTTTCTCCTTGAGTCGAACGGATCCTTCTACTTCATGGAGGTCAACGCCCGGCTGCAGGTGGAGCACCCGGTCACCGAACTGATCGTCGGCCTGGACCTGGTAGAGCAGCAGCTGCGGATCGCGGCGGGTGAGAAGATCGCCATGCGGCAGCAGGATGTCCGGCTGGGCGGACACGCCATCGAGTGCCGGATCTACGCCGAGGATCCCGAGGCGGACTTCATGCCCAGCCCGGGCAGGATCCGGGCGCTGCACGTTCCCGCGGGACCGGGCGTGCGCTTCGATTCCGGCGTGGAAAGCGGTAACGAAGTGCCCGTGCACTACGATCCCATCCTGGGCAAGCTGGTGGTCTGGGGGCCCGACCGGGAGCGCGCGGCCAGGCGCATGGCCCGGGCGTTGTCCGAGATGGCCATCCTGGGAGTCAAGACGCCCATCGGTTTCCTGCTGGAGATTGTCGAGTCGGAGCCTTTCAAAAACGGCGAGACTTCCACCGGGTTTTTGCAGAAGCACTTCAACAATTGGCGCCCGAAACCCGAGCGGGTCCAGGCGGCGCTCTTGGGCTGGGTGGTGGCAGAGCTGGAAGGTGACGCCGAGCCCCAACCGGCCACGACCGGAATTCAGGCCGCCGAGGTATACGATCCCTGGGCTAGCCTGGGGCGCTGGCGCATGGGGGAAGAGTGACCCGATGAAGAAAGCCAGGGTGCAGGCAGCCGGGCAGGAATACGAGCTGGAGGTGGTTTCCGCCCGGGACGGGCAGCTGCATGTTCGCATCGACGGCGAGGAGATCGAGGTTGCTTACAGCGTTTGCGCACCTGGCGTGGTGAAGGTGGGAGGGCAGCTGATCCGCGTAGCCAGACTGGAAGGCCACCGCCAGGTGGCGACCGGCGGCTGCCACGTCGTGGTGGAGAAGCTGCGCCGCTCCGCATCCGGCCAGCGGGTTATCCCGCCCGAGGTGCGCCCGCCCATGCCCGCGGTGGTGGTCAAGGTCTTAGTGGCGGTCGGCGACGCAGTTACCCGCGGGCAACCCCTGGTGGTGGTGTCGGCCATGAAGATGGAGACGACCCTGGTGGCCCCCAAGGACGGGACGGTCAGTGAAATCAGGGCCAAAGAAGGCGACAAGGTGAATCCGTCCGACGTGCTGGTGCATATCGAGGAGAAGAGCGAATGAGCGAGGCCGAAGATCTGCTGGTTCAGAGAGAGGGCCATGTCCTGCGCTGCACCATCAACCGCGAGGACCGCCGCAACGCCTTGAGCGCCGGCGTGGCCCGGGGCCTGGTCAAGGCTTTCAAGGACGCCGACCTGGATCCCACCATCCGGGTGATCGTGGTCACTGCGGCGGGCGAAAAGGTTTTCTGCGCCGGCGGCGACCTGGCGGCGGACTTCACCGGCGACGGAGTCGAGGGCGGCGTGCAAGGGTTCGCCGACCTGGTCACCGCCATGGACGCGCTGGGCACTCCGCTGATTGCCCGGGTGAACGGCCACTGCATGGGCGGCGGACTGGGGCTGATGCTGGGCTGCGACCTGTCCATAGCCGCCGACGACGTCAAGTTCGCCACCCCCGAGGTGAAAATCGGACTGTTTCCAATGATGATAGCCCCGCTGGTGCTCAGAAACGCCGGACCCCGGCGGGGCATGGAGATGATTCTGACCGGCAAAAAGATCGACGCCCAAAAGGCCGAGTCCTGGGGATTGATCAACCGGGCGGTCCCGCGCGGGGAGCTGGACGAGGCGGTGGGCCAGACCGTCGAGACGGTGCTGCAGAACGGCCCGGCGGCGATTTCACTGGGGCGCCGGGCCCTGGCCCACGTCCGCGCTCTCAAGGTCGAGGAAGCCACCGAGTACCTGGGAGGGCAGCTTCTGGAGGTTATCAGGACCGAAGACGCCTCCGAGGGGATCCAGGCCTTCTTCCAGAAGCGCAAGCCCGAGTGGAAGGGCAGGTGAGCCGCCATGACGCTGCTTTTCGCCAAGGAGAACCTGAACCCGGATAAGCCCTGCATCATCACCTGCGCGCTGTCGGGGGTGGTGGCCAACCGCACCCAGTGCCCGGCCATTCCCTACACCCCCGAGGAATACGCAGCGGAGGCCAAGCGGGCCTTCGAGGCCGGCGCGGCGGCGGTGCATATTCATGCGCGCGCCCCGGACGGATCGCCCAGCTACGAGGTCAAGGACTACCGGGCCATATATGATGCGGTGACCGCCGCTTGCCCCATCGTGATCAATTTCTCCACCGGCGCCATCGGCATCACCACCGAACAGAAGATCGCCCCGGTGCGCGAGATCAAGCCCGCCTTGGCCGCCTTGAACATGGGCTCGATGAACTACGCCAAGTACCGTCCGGAGAAGAAGGATTTCGTGTTCGAGTTCGTCTTTCCCAATCCCTTCTCCGAGATCATGGCCCTGATAAAGGAAATGAACGCGGTGCGGACCCGGCCGGAGATGGAGTGCTTCGACGCCGGTCACGTGGCCAACAGCTACCCGTTGATCGACATGGGCCTGCTCCAGGCGCCTTTCCAGTACAGCCTGATCCTGGGCGTCAACGGCGGGATCCCCCCTACGGTGGAGTCGCTGGTCCACATGGCCCAGTCGTTGCCGCCCAAAAGCGAGTGGGAGTTGATCGGTATCAGCCACCACCAGTGGCGCCTGGTGGCCGCGGCCATCGCCATGGGAGGCAACGTTCGCGTGGGCCTGGAAGACAACTTCTACGTCGAGCCCGATCGCATGGCCAAGTCCAACGGGGAGTTGGTGGAGAAGGCCGCCCGTATGATCAAAGACCAGGGCCGTGAGGTCGGCGACGCGGAAGAATGCCGTCGTCGTCTCCAACTGGTGAATCATTAGGAAATCCGGTTAGGTGCAAAGCAGATATAAAGCGGTACTTGCGGACTCTGCGCACGGCGTCATAGCCGGGATGAGCCGCAAGTGGTTGATTTTACAGACACGAACTTGACATATCCCGAAAAGTAGTTTATTGTTCCGGATGATAGCAAGCGGACTGCCAGTTAGAACGGCGGTCCGCTTTTGGTACGTATGGGGTGTTAGGTTTATCAGGTGGTGGAAGGAGGTTTGGTTCGAATGGCGCAGACAAAAGGCAGCAAAAAGAAGTCTTCCAAAAGCCGCGCCCGGAACACCCGCACTGCCCGTAACGGCCGAAGCCGGGGCCGAACCGCGGCCAAGAGGCAATCCGCGGCACAGTCCCGCACCAAGAGAACTCCCTCCAAGACCGTGCTGAAACAGATGGCTAAGGACTGGGACCACGTCACCTAGGCAGCCGCCCCGCGAACACGCCGGCCTCGTCGGCGCATTCACCGCGATAATTTTTCTTCTGTTCGTAGTCGTCCTGGGCGGGGCGACCTGTCGTCAGAAGAGCGCGCCCGCGCCCGACCTGGGTCCGCCGGGCTGGGCGTCTTCCGCGGTGGGGTACGAGATATTCGTGCGCAGCTTTCACGACTCGGATTCGGACGGAATCGGAGACCTGGCCGGCATCGCCGCCAAGCTCGACTACCTCGAAGATCTCGGGGTGGATCTGATCTGGCTCACCCCCATCCACCCGTCGCCGTCGTATCACGGCTACGACGTCACCGACTACCGGGCAGTGAATCCGCAGTTGGGAACCCTGCAAGACTTCCGCGCCCTGGCCGCCGTGGCCCGCCGGCGGGGGATGCGCATCATCCTGGACCTGGTGATCAACCATACTTCGAGCCAACACCCCTGGTTCGTGGCCTCGGCCTCTTCGCCGACTGGCGACAAGCGCGACTGGTACCTCTGGCGCGATGACGATCCCGGCTGGAAGCAGCCCTGGGGAAGCCATGCTCCCGCCTGGCATAAAAGCGGAACTTATTATTATTACGGACTTTTCTGGGAGGGCATGCCCGATCTGAATCTGGAAAACCAGGCGGTCATGAACGAGGTCTCGGGCATCGTTTCTTTCTGGCTGGAGCAGGGCGCGTCGGGCTTCCGCCTGGACGCCGCCAGGCACCTGACCGAGGATCCCGACGGGAATCTCTGCGACACCAAAGGCACTCACCGGGCGGCGAATAAGATCAAGAGCGCCATGCGCGCAGTCGATCCCCGGTCACTACTGGTGGCCGAGGCCTGGACCAAGGCCGAGGCGGTGGCGGCATACGCCGGTGATAACGACGAATACGACCTGGCCTTCAACTTCGACCTGGCGGCGGTGATGCCCACGGCGCTGTTGGCCGAGGATCCCGGGGGCGTCGAGCCGGTGCTGCAGCGCACCGAGGCGGCGTTCGCCCGGCGCGGCTTCGACGCGCCGTTCTTCGAGAACCACGACATGGATCGGCTGCGCACCCGGCTGGGAAACCGGACCGGTCCGCTCAGGGTGGCGGCGGCGCTGCTCTTAACCCTTCCGGGGACGCCCTTCATCTACTACGGTCAGGAGATCGGCATGGCCAACGCCACCGGCTGCCAGGGCGACCTGTGCCGGCGCGGCCCGATGGACTGGGGTGAAGTGGAGGCGCAGCGGGCTGACCCCGGGTCGCTTCTGAATCTCTACCGCAAGCTGATTCGCCTGCGCCGCGACAAACCGGCACTGGCCTCGTCTTGCCGTAAGAGGCTGCCGACCGATACCCCGGAGGTATATGCCTATCTGAGAGGATCGGGCGATCAGCGGTTACTGGTTATGCTGAATTTCTCCCCGAAAGCCCGCAAGGCTCGGGTCCGGGATAAGGACTACTTTTTGCCGCCCTTCGGCCTTTCGACCTTGTCCTTGTAAGGGATTTCGTTGCCCTTCTCCCGGGCCTTGACCTGGATGGCCTGGTCCTTTTCCTTCTCGATGAGCGAGCTTTCTTTTGCCAGCTCCTTGAGGTCCTGGCGTCCGCGGTAGTCCTGGTAGATGAACCAGCCCAGCACCAGGGCCGCGGCGATGATCAGGATCAACAAGACCAGAATGACGTCCTTGAGGCCGAACCTGAAGCGCCGCGAGACGACCTGCTCGGAGTAGGCCATGGGCGGCGGAGCGGTGGGGCCCAGCCACTTGCGGTCCCCTTTCCGGCGGGGAGGCGGGCGGGAGTCGAACTGGTTGGCGTCCAGGGGGCGCACGCCGGTGGTCTGTCCGGGGCGGAGAATCTCGAATTCGTCCGGCTCGCCGGGCGGCGTCGACGGTTTGGGGCTTTTGAAGTCCTTTGGCGGAGCCAGCTCTACCGACAGCGAGGCGTTTGCGGGATCGTCGAACAACTCCAGGATGTCCTGCTTGTCGGAGGTGGAAAGAGGTGTCTTGGGGAAGGGAGTCTTGGTCGGCGGGAGTGGCTGCTTGGGCACCGGCTTGTGCGAGTCGCGGGAGGGCCGGTAGACCGGAAGCACTTCCTCCAGGGACGAGCCGGGGAGCTCCAGGTCGAGGTCGGATACGTCGGTTTGCTTGGTCTGGATGTAATCCTCTTCCTGCGGCGCAGTCAACACGTCGCTGGCCACGCTTTCCCCGGTGTACAGCGGTTCATCCACCGCGGTTTCTTCGGGGTCGAATGCGGCTACCTCTATGTCGATCTCGAAATCGTCGTGAGCGTGGATCCGCTTTTGGGGCCGGTCGGGGCGCAGATCCGGCTTGGTTTTCATGTCATCCCCCCCGGTGAAACGGGGGTATTTCCCCTTCTTTTTCTTCACTCCCCGATCGTACTTTTAATTCGCGCGCCGGTGCAAGTCAGCCGTTCTTGACACTCCGGTTGCGTCCGTGTACGGTTTTCCGCAAGGATTGTAAGATGTTCCAGCCAAGCAAGTTCGGGAAGTACTACCTGTACGAACGCATCGCCGTAGGCGGCATGGCCGAGATCTACAAGGCCAAGATGTACGGGGTGGACGGGTTCGAGAAGAACATGGTGGTCAAGCAGATCCTGCCCCAGTACGCCAAGCACAAAGAGTTCATCCAGATGTTCATCGACGAGGCCAAGATCTGCGTGACCCTCTCCCACGGGAACATCGTTCCGGTCTACGAGCTGGGGCAGATCGACGGGATCTACTTCATTTCCATGGAGCACGTCGACGGCAAAAACCTGGGCGAGCTGCTGGATGCGGGCATCGAGGAGGAGAAGCCGCTGTCGGTGCCCCACGCGCTGTTCGTCGCCTCGGAGATCCTCGGCGGGCTGGACTACGCCCACCGCAAGACCAACGACAAGGGCGAGCCCCAGGGCATCGTTCACCGGGACGTTTCGCCCCAGAATGTCCTGATCTCCTTCGAGGGCGACGTGAAGATCGTCGACTTCGGCATCGCCCGCGCCGCCACCAAAATGCATGCCACCGAGGCGGGGGTGATCAAGGGCAAGTTCGGCTACATGTCGCCCGAGCAGGCGCTGGGCAAGGAGGTTGACGCCCGCTCGGACGTCTTCGCCGCGGGAATCCTGCTTTACGAGATGCTAACTCTGGAGAGGCTCTTCGCCGGGGGCACCGAGGTCAACACCCTCGAACGGGTCAAGCGCGCCGACGTGCCCACGCCGTCGCGAACCAATCCCAACCTGCCGCCCCAGCTGGACGGGATTGTCTTCAAGGCCCTGGCCCGCAAGCAGTCCGATCGCTTCCAGTCGGCCGGCGAGATGCAGCTGGCCATCTCGCGGTTCCTCTACCAGCTTCCCGAAGAGGCCTCCTCCAAGACCCTGTCGATCTATATGAAGGACCTGTATGAACAGGAGATCCTGAAGCGACAGGAGCAGCCCGAGGTGGTACTACCCCCGGAGGATTCGGTGCCCACGGCCCAGCCGCCCGGCACCCACGACCTGCCTCCACCGCCGGTGGGGCCGGATGCCCTCTTCGGTGAAAGCGGCGAGCCGGTGTCCGTCCCCCAGCAGGGCATTCCGGTGGGCGAACCGGTCCGGCCGGTGTTTACCGAGGAGTTCGAGGACGATTTCTCCTACGTCGGGGCCGGCCGCAAGATGAAATGGATCGTCATCGGCTGCATCGTTCTGGCGCTGGTGGTTGCGGGGTTTTTCTTGCGAAAACCGCTGGCCACCTTCTTCTCGACGTTCTCCGAGGCCATGGACAAGTCGGCCGAGAAGCTGGCCCAGAAGGATCTGGGCACCCTGTACGTGCGCAGCCGGCCCAGCGGGGCGGCGGTGTACTTCGACAACCGGCGGGTGGGCCAGACCAACATGCGCATCGGCAGCATCGATCCGTCGCACGAATACGAACTGGTGCTGACCCTGGAGGGCTATCCGCCCTGGTCGCGCACCATCACCACCTCGGATTGGAAGCAGAGCGACAAGATGGAAATTCAGGTATACAAGGACTGGACCACCGACCGGATCCGCTAAGCCCGACACGCTGGAGGTGAACACGGATGGCCAGCAAGCTGGAGAAAGCCCAGGCGCAATACGAAAAACTGCTGATCGAGCTGGGGAACAAGGCCGAAATGGTCGACATGCTTCAGAAGGCCGACCCGGCTCTGCATACCGCGTTTCAGCAGGCCAAGGAAGCTTTGTCCGACCGCCGGTTGGAACTGGAGTTCATTCAGGGCGAGATCGACGGCGCCCATCAGAACCAGGACCAGCGCATCGAGGAGCTCAAGCGGGAAATCGCCGAGCTTGAAGGCTCCATCAAGACCTCCGAGAAGGTCATCGGGGTCAAGAAGGACAAGGCCTCTCCGTTGAAAACCAAGCTGGCCGGCGGCGAGTACGATCTGAAGTTCGCCGAAAGGGCCCTGGAGGACGAGAAGACCATGAAGCGGAAGGCCGAGGAGAAGGAGGACTGGGACAAGGCCGAGCGCAGCGAGAAAAAGATAAAGGCGATGAAGATCGACATCCTCAAGCGCCGGGGCCAGCTTGATCAGCTCCGGGCGGAGATCAGCCAGTTCGAAAACCCCGCCGACCAGGCCCAGGATTCCATCGAGGAGTACCAGCGGCAGATCGACGAGAAGCAGGCCGAACTGGCGGGTCTTGAGGAGGCCTCGGCCGGCGAGTTACTCGAGGATCTCGAGCGCCAGCGGGATGAGAAGCAGCGGGACGTCCGGCGCAGCGAAATGCACCTGGAGGACACCATTGCCGATCTGGGAGAAGCCCTGTACGAAAAGCGGTTTCCCCATCCCGTTTTAGAGAAATTCTACGCGGACATCGATCAGGTGGCCGCGGTGATCGACAAGCTCCAGGGGGCCAAGTAGATGCGGCGACTGCGCGTTATTCCGGTCTTGCTTGTGTTGTTGGGTTTCTGCGGTTGCCAATCCAAGGGGCCCGACAAGCAGAAGCCCTGGGTGGTGGTGCTGGACGAGACCGCCACCCGCGTGGCCGCCGAGCGGCGGGCCGCGGAGCTGGCCGAGGCCCATCCAGAAATGCTCGACGGCGCCGGGGCCCTTAGCGTTCTGGAGAAGATCGGGGTGGTGCGCCACCTGGCGGTTTCCCGGGGGTTCTCCACCCGCCAGGAAGCCGAAGCGGTCGCCAAGCAGTTGGGTGCATCCGGCCCGCAACTGCAGGTAATCAGCATCACCGGCCTGCGCCTGGCGGGCGAGAAGGCCTACGCCGACGCCTCCGCTCCCGAGGAGGTCGAGTTCATCGAGAAGCTGGCTGCCAGCCTGCCCGCGCCCGCTCCCGGAATGGAGCTGCATTCGTTTCTGTTGCTGAAAACCCCGGACAAGGCCGACCGCTACCAGTTGGGTAACTTTGGACGCTGCGCACCGGTTTACTGGGAACGCAAGTTCGCCCGGCTGGGCTGGAATGCCACCGCGGAGGCCACCTACCGCAAACCGGGCTCTTTGGACGACGCGGACACAGTGAGGATCCTGGTCGGCTGGTTGAATCCCGGCGCGGATCACCAGGATATGCTCAACAAGACTTACACCTTCTTGTGGGATTATCTCAGCCCTACCGAAGAGGAATGGGAGCAGATCGAAAAAGAGCAGAAGCAAAAGAGAAAGCAGCGCAGACAGCGGAGGAAGCGCCGCAGGCGCAAGCAGCCCGAGGAGCCGGAAGTGGTGGAAACCAGGACGGTGCCCGAGCCCGTCGATGCCGCCTTCTGGTGGGGCCCGGCCAAGGTGCACCCGGTAGAGCGGGTGACCTTCGTTCCCCGGCTGGATACCGACGCGGATACCCCCATGCGCACCGCCTGGATCGCGTCGGGACCTGAGAAGCAGGCGATGATCGTCGTGTTGTTCGAGAACCCCGAGTTGGTCAAGTCCCTGATGGCCCCGCGGATCATGGGCAAGTCCGCCGGCCTGGCCCATTCGGTCTATCTGAAGAACGCCTGGCAGGTGTTGCCCGACGTGGTCATCGAGGAAGAGGAGATGATCTACGTGGGTATGGATCGTTTCGGCAGCCAGCTGGATCGCAAGCGCCGCCGGCTCGACTGGGCCAAGGCGCACTCCGAGGTTCCGGTGATCGCCGCAGGCTATGCCGACAAGCAGGCCTGGTGGGGGGTAAGCTGGGTGGATTTGGGCAGCCCGGGGGTGGCGGAGGCGGTTTTCGACTCCGCCTTCGTGGCTTCCCGCAAGGAGAAGCTGCAGCGGATGCTGAAGAGCCGCCAGGGGGTGAACTACGACATGGGAGTGAGCCTCCACGAGGTGGGTGACGCTACCATGGCTTGGCACTTCAAGGGCGCCGCCCGTGGACACATGCAGGAGCTGTATTTCCGCACGGACAGCGTTCTCTGGCTGCTCAAGGCCACCCAGTCCAAGAAGGGCCCCATGCAGCCCCAGGACCTCCTCGCCCGGGTGGACCTGCTCCAGATCTGGGACGAACCCGAAGAATAATCCGCAATTTCTCAAAAAAAACCTTGATTTCACCTCGAGAGTGGCTAAACTAAGGCGCTTTTTTGAAGAGGAGTAGTGGCTATGTCTACGGCAATACTGGGAAAGAAAATGGGAATGATGCAGGTGTTCGACGACAAGGGTAACTGTGTTCCGGTGACCCTGGTCGAGGCCGGTCCCTGCATAGTGGTGCAGAAGCGCTCGCCGGCAAAGCACAAGTACAGCGCCATCCAGATCGGCTACGAGCAGGTTCCCGGACGCAAGCTGAGCAAGCCCCGCATGGGAGTGTTCGAGCGGTTGGATCTGAAGCCCATGCGCTACCTGCGCGAGATCCGCCTGCCGCAGGAAGAGGTGGACAACTACAAGATCGGCGACAACATCACCGTGTCGATCTTCGCACCCGGCGAGAAGGTCGACATCACCGGCACCTCCAAGGGGCGCGGCTACCAGGGTGTGGTTCGCCGGTATCACATGAAGGGCAACACCAGTACCCGCGGCACCCATGAGCACCGCCGGCATCCCGGTTCGATCGGCATGCGCGAGCAACCGGGCCGGGTGATCAAGGGCAAGAAGCTTCCCGGACAGATGGGCAACAAGCGCGTCACCACCCAGAATCTCACCGTATATAAGGTGGAGGAAGAGAAGAACCTCCTGTATATAGACGGGCCGGTCCCCGGAGCCAACGGCGGCCTGGTGATGATCAAGAAGGCCGTCAAGATCTACCCCCCCGCCAAGAAGCAGTAATCGCAGCATTCCATTTGTGACCAGATGTAGGAAGGGGTGGGAAGTGTAGGATAAGTGTACAAAAAACCCTTGCCTTCATATTTGTCCTTGATATAAACGACCGAAAATGACTTTTGCAATCCAACCACTACAACGCAACCGCGAGAGAAAGCCCATGCGTAAAAGAACAAGTCTGCGTGTGATTCTGATCACCTTTCTAATTTTCTGCGTGCCGCTTGCGGCGCACGCGGACGACCCGGCCGTGGTCAAGCAGCTGTATGACTTGAGCGGGCGGCTCGAGATCATACTGACGCCCTCGATGTCGGTGTTCGACAAGTACACCCGGCACGTGGGCACGTCGCTGGGGCTGGCCTACTTCCTCAACGACTACATCGGTTTCGAGGTCGAGGGCGGCTACGCTTTCGTAAGCGGCGACCGCAAGCTTCTCGACGAGATCCTCAAGACCTCTACCGAGTTGTACGATCCGGATCCCCAAAAGCAGATCAACAAGCTGCCGCTGACCGACCTGAAGCGCATGACCTGGTGGGCCATGGGCGGGCTGATATTCAATCCGCTGTACGGCAAGCTGAACTTCTCCGCCGAGCTGGCGGTGAGCATTCACTTCTACTTCGTCGGCGGCGCCGGGATCGCGGACTACTACTACAGCGAGCTGAACCACACCAGGAAATGCGCCGAGTTCACCGATTTCTGCAAGGAAGACACGCATTACGACATGAAGCCCAGCTTCTATTTCGGCGGCGGGGTGCGGTTCCACGTCGGCCAGCACTGGAGCATGCGTCTGGAGATCCGCGACGTGTTCTTCTACGACGAGTACACCGCTGACTACAAGGAATCCGGGCTGGATACCACGCCCAAGAAGATCGAAGACTTCGTCCACAACACCTTCCTGCGCATCGGCGTAGGTTATGCCTTCTAGGGGCCGAGGAGACGCCATGAAAAAGACAATTGTCATACTGGTTGCGTTCCTGGTGGCCGCGCCCCTGGTCGCCTTGGCCCAGAGCCCCAACGAACGGGTGCACGTTCTGATGAAGCGGGACTATTCGGTCAAGAACAAAATCGAGGTGAGCCTGTTCGGCGGCCTGTCGGTGGACGACATCTTCACCCAGCACTATACCGCCACTCTGGCGGTGGACTACCACATCGACGAGGCCTTCGCCATCGAGGCCATGTGGATGACCTCCAAAGTTCCCTTCATGATGGG